>JAEIGA010000403.1_pt1 | contig 63340 bp, 42 predicted proteins | sample 9270691 | NCBI WGS metagenome assembly JAEIGA01 (sample SAMN17057246, study PRJNA624740) | gut metagenome | biome: biome; isolation source: fecal sample | host: Bos grunniens | place: China: Xizang | collected 2019 | reverse complement strand
TCTTCGGTGTCATACCACACTTCAGGTTTCATTACTAATTCTCTTAACCTACCTGGATCTATTTCTCGAAGACTTATATTCTTCTTACTTGCAAACATATTAAAGTTTACAGATAATAAAACAATTAATAATAATAGTTTTTTCATATTATTCAAGTTGATCTTTTATAACAAAAATACACCATTTTTGCTAATGGTGCAATTATTTTATTTTATGTTCATGCAACATAATCAATTGATAATAAGGCTTATCCTATTACTATTTTTTATACTATTATTATACCTTATTTTTTATGTGAGTTTTTCAGCAATAAAATCATCTAACGATATCGACAAATCCATTTTTGATGCTATGTTTTTTTTCTTTCGATAGATATAAGTATTGTTAGCATATCCCATATAAATAGAAATATCTAAAGGTGAATATCCACAACATATCAAGGTTATTATTTTTATATCATCATTATTCAGATTGGGATAAGTATTCTTTAATTCATCGATAAAATTATCATATTGATCGTTTATATAGATAATCAAAGTTTCCCAAAAATCTTGAGTTGCTTTTACATTTTCTATTATTTTACTGAATATTTTGATAAAGAGTTCAGGGTGATTTTTATAGTTATATGAACATTCAATCAATCTATTCATCAACCGTTTATGATTTTCTGTCAATTTCCTAATACTTTCGCTACGAATATTATCTCTTATATATATATCATTTTTTTCCTTGTTTAAAGCATCTATTAATTGATATGCATCATCTAATTTTCGTTTTCTTTTTCGTATATACACAAATGTAATAAAAGTTATTATCAATATCACAATAGCACATATGCTTATATACAAACAAGATTTCAGTTGCACATTCTTCAATTGAAGATGTAAATTATCCAATTTTGCCTTGCTATATAATGTTTCTATTTTAACTATATCTTTTATAAGGCTACCAGATTCAATGCTATAAGATATACTATCAGCTTTTTTTGTAGCAGATAGTGATTGCTGATAATCCCCTCTCGACTCATATATTGCAGAAATAGCCATAGTCCTAACTAACTTCAACCTATTATCATCTTTCACTTCATTTGTTTTTGATAAATAATATTCAGCCGAATCGGGCATACCCAAATGGGCGTAAGACATCACTATATCATAATAAATATCATCTCCTACATAGCTATTTTCTGTATTGATAAATGCCAATGCTAAATCTTTTGACCTTTTAAAATCGTTTTTTGAAAAATATGCCCTTGTTAGCATTGCTGAACTTCGATATAACAAGAATGAATTGTCTAATTCTTTTGATAGTTGAATAGACTTCTCTAAATAGATTATAGCACTATCTATATTTATATTTCTTAGTTCTCCACCAATGCTACTAAGACACATTACTTGATATTGCTTACTGCCAGCTTTTTGAAAATTATATAATGCTTGCTTGTATTTTTCAATGATTACACGATTATCGGTATAATTGAGTGAATATAACACAGCCATTCGCAAGTTGGCTTGACCGAGATTCATATAATCATCTTCCGAAGCATTATCTTCGGCTCGCTTATACCACTCCATAGCCTCTTGCTCCTTACCGAGTTCTTGCATCACAGCACCCTTGTAGATAAGTGTGCGGGTGTTGAGTTCACGATTGTGATTATCGGCATAATAGTCGACTGCGATATTAATCAACGAGTCGCTCGCTATGCTATCCATGTTCTTATACAGAGCCTGTGTGTAAAGCAGTGCATAATAGGCTCTGTCGGAAGTGGTCGTCAATTCATCGGCGTTAACACCTTTCAGCACCACATAAGCACTATCAGCCTGCTCATCGATAAGACTATCGGCAAGCGACAAGCGGCTGTCGACCGAGCGACCACACCCCGCCAACAGCATCACGATACCCAATATTATTCCTACAAGTCCTTTCATAAACACAAAGGTAAGAAAATAATTTTTAAATCATAATCCTATGGTATTTTAAGAGTCTTCGGCTATTATATAATCTATGCTATAGCTTTAATATAAAAACTCTCCGGGCGGGTTATTATAGACATTGGCTGTGGCAGAATGAAAATTCTGACACAGCCAATGTGTGTATGATTTTGTTTTTAGTCTTCGAGTTTGTTCTTGCTGAAATAGATATTCATTTCTTTCTTGACGCGTGGAGCAAGACGGAATAGAGCATACATGGTAGGAATAGCCATGAAAGCAAAAGCCAAGTCCATGATACTTACTAACAAGTCGAGTGAAATGATACAAGCTACAATAATCATAAATAGATAGAAGTAGTCGTAGTATTTACCGTTCTTGTAACCGAAAAGGTATCCAGCGCATTGTGTGCCGTAGTAAGAGTAAGAGAACATAGTGGTAACGGCGAAAATGAATACAATCACAAGAAGTGCGTATTGTCCCCAACCTGGCAACATGGTTTCGAATGAGTTGAGGGCGATGTAAAGACCCTTGATGCCTTCAACTTCGATAGGCGACACTTGCATAGCCATAAGGATAGGAATTGCAGTGAGTGTACACACAAGACCTGAGTCGATAGCTGGTCCAATCATTGCCACAAGACCTTCGCGCACTGGCGATGTGTTGCGTGAAGCACCATGCATAAGCGATGCAGTACCCACACCAGCTTCGTTGACATACATAGCGCGACGAGCACCAGTGATAGCAATGAAGGCTAATGCACCAAATCCAGCCTCGAGGTTGAATGCTTCGCTCACGATGTTATAGAACACTTTAGGAAGCAATTGGATGTTGGCAATAATGATGATGAATACAAGCAAGAAGTAAAGTCCCACCATTACAGGCACCACCTTAGTAGCAATCTTTGAGATGCGAGTGATACCACCAAGCACCACAATAGATACACCTGCACCCATGATGATACCAGTTATAAGTCGGAACTTAAAGGTGTCGGGCACATTGAGCACTGTGATAAATGACTCGGTGAGCTGATTGGCTTGCATGAAGCAAAGTGTACCAATCATACCAAAGAATGCGAAGAATATAGCCATAGGCTTGTATTTCTTGCCCAATCCTTCGGTGAGCATGTACATAGGTCCACCATGAACATTGCCTTCCTTGTCCTTGCCTTTATACATGATTGCGAGTGTTCCTTCGAAGAATTTTGTTGCCATACCGAGCAATGCGCTTACCCACATCCAGAAGATTGCGCCAGCACCCCCGATAGAAATAGCGATAGCAACGCCTGCAATATTACCCATACCTACTGTAGAACAAATGCTGCTCATCAACGCTTGGAATGAGCTGATTTGTCCTTCTCCACTCGGTGTCTTAGAGCGAAGAGCCTTCATCGACCATTTAAGGCGACGCAAAGGAATAGCTCCCGAGTAGATAAATAGAAATAATCCTCCACCAATTAACCAAATGAATAGAGGATATCCGCAAATGAAATCACTTAAACTAACGATTCCATTACCTAAAACATCTAATAATTCAGTCACTTTAATCTTATACTTATAAAAATCAAAGTACAAAGGTAGTGTAAATAAGGAAGAAAAGAAAATTATTAAGTCTTTTTTGTAGCTCTTTGCGTTTAATAGTAGTGAAAAGTAGTCAGATTGTTAAAAAAACGCTAACTTTGCGTTAATATGGATTATAAGATATTAGCACCAAGCAAGGTGGCAGGAAGTGTGTGTTTGCCACTATCGAAAAGCATAAGCAATCGTGCATTAATAATCAGTGCATTGTCGGGTCGTGAGATAGATTCTTGCGATGTGGCAAAATGCGATGATACCGATGCTATGCTCAATGCGTTGAGCGATAAAGGTGCAAAAGAAGTGAATATCGGAGCTGCAGGAACAGCGATGCGATTCTTGACTGCATATTATTCGGTGCAGCAAGGTCGCGAGGTTGTGCTCGACGGAAGTGAGCGCATGCGTCATCGTCCAATCAAGGTTCTTGTAGATGCTTTGCGCGAATGTGGCGCCGACATAGAATATGTGGGTGAGGAAGGTTTTCCGCCTTTGCGAATTAAGGGCGCGCGCCTCCAAGCCAACAAAATAAAGATACCAGGTAACATAAGTTCGCAATATATATCGGCAATATTGATGATTTCGCCACTTATCGAAGGCTTGACGCAAGTGAGCCTTACCGGAGAGGTGATTTCGCGTCCATATATTGACATGACTTTGTCGTTGATGCGTAAGAGTGGTGTGGAAACACATTGGAACGGCAACGATATAGTGTTTGAAAAGAATGCATGCTACAAACCAAAGGCATTTGCTGTGGAAGGCGACTGGTCGGCAGCATCTTACTGGTTCGAAATAGTGTCGTTGTTGCCTGAGTCGTTGATAACATTGCACCATTTGTTTACTCCGCAAGCGAGTGTGCAAGGTGATTCGGCTGTGGCAAAGATATTCGAACAATTAGGCGTGATGTTGATAACAGGCGGTAGCGGAAGCGACATAATGGTAGATAGCAATGAGCTTAAAGTGGTGAAATCGTTGAATATCGATTTGTGCGAAACACCCGATTTGGCTCAAACAGTGGTGGTTACGGCTTGCGTGCTCGAAATACCGTTCCACATTACAGGATTGCAAACTCTGAAGATAAAAGAAACCGACCGCATAGAGGCATTGCGCACCCAACTGCTCAAGATGGGTTATGTGCTTACCGTAGGCGATGACTTGTCGCTCAGTTGGGACGGCACGAAATGCAAGTGCGATGATGTAATAGCAATCAACACATTTGATGATCATCGCATGGCAATGGCATTTGCACCTGTGGCAGCAAAGTTCCCAGGAATCATAATCAAAGATATCGAGGTGGTGAGCAAATCATATCCAAGATATTGGAACGAATTGCGAAACGCAGGGTTTACATTGGAAGAAGTGCGATAAATGGCACAAAAAAGAATGTTTTTTAGAGAATGGAGATATTTCAATATACATTTTTCCAAAATGCACTAATCGGGGTGCTGATAGTGAGTGTAATGTCGGCAATGATAGGCACTTATATCATCACGCGCCGATTGATGTTTATCACGGGAGGAGTTACGCACGCTTGTTTTGGTGGTCTTGGGATAGGCTACTATTTAGGCGTTTCGCCCATATTGATGGCAGGAGTGTTTGCTGTGGCGTCGTCGCTCGGAGTGGAGTGGCTCACCAACAAGCAACAAGTGCGTGAGGACTCGGCCATCTCGGTGATGTGGGCATTAGGGATGGCTGTGGGTACATTGTTCATATTTTTGACCCCAGGCTATGTGCCCGAGTTGAATTCATTCCTATTTGGCAATATACTCACGATAACTAAGGGCGATTTGATGGCATTTGCCATATTTACAGCCATATTTTTAGCGTTTTTCTGCTCATGTTATAGAGTGATAGTGTCGTGTGCCTTCGATCGCGATTTTGCACGCACTATGGGACAGCCTGTAACACTCGTGAACACTATAATGACGGTGGCTATAGCAGTGTGTGTGGTGCTGACTATCAGACTGATAGGTATAATGTTGCTAATGTCGCTATTGTCGATGCCACAAATGATAGCCGAAGTGTTCACTAATCGATTGAAACCTATGATACTGATATCGATAGGTGTGAGTGCAGTGTGCTCGGTAGCTGGCTTGTTTGTTTCCTATGTGATGGGCGTGCCAGCGTCGGCAACTATCGTGTTGGCACTTGTGATGGTGTATATTGTGGCGCGTGTGGTGCGAAAATGTAATAAAAAGGGGTAGTTTTCCGTTATAATTTATTATAAACAACGACGAAAGTGAGATTGAATAAAGCGATATTGATAGTAGTGGCTACGGTGTTGGCTTGCGGATTGAATTCGTGTAGTACGAAGAAAAATACTGCAGGCTCACGCTTTTGGCATGCTTTCAATACTCGATATAATGTGTATTACAATGGCGAAACACATTATAATGAGCAAATTCATGAACTCGAAACAAAATACGAAGACAATTATTCGCAGTTGTTGTTTATGCATCCAGCCGAGGCTTATGCTAATCCCAAAGCACCTCAACCAAGCACAAATTTCGACCGTACAATCGAAAAGATGCAGAAAGCTATTCAGCTACATTCCATCAAGAAACGCCCAAAAAAGAAATCGGGTCGCTTGACCAAGAAAGATAAAGAATGGCTGAAGCGCGAAGAATACAACCCATTTTTGCATAATGCGTGGTATTTGATGGCGAAGTCGCAATATATGAAAGGCGATTATCTTGCTGCTGCATCTACATTCCATTACATATCGGGACATTTCGGATGGATGCCCGACTTGGTGCTTGACTCTCGATTGTGGGAGGTTCGCGCATATTGCGCACTTGGTTGGCTCACCGAAGCCGAAAATGCGTTGGCGTATATAAAGCCCGAAAAAATCACCAACAAAAAGACTAAGGAATTGTGTAATTTGGCATTCGCCAATTACTATATAAAGAGCAAGAAATATAAAGAAGCCACTCCATATTTGGCCGCAGCTGCCAAGTCGGCCAAAGGCGCTCAAAAGGTGCGTTTGAACTTCCTTTTAGGTCAGATTTATAGCGACTTAGGCGAAAATCAACTTGCTTACGATGCGTTCAAGGCAGCAGGTGGCGCGTCTGGAACCACTTATCGCACAAAGATCAATGCGCGCATACGCCAAAGTGCTGTTTATACTGGCTCTAATGTGGAAAGCGAAGTGAAAGCATTGAAGCGAATGACTCGTTACGATCGCAACAAGGACTATCTCGATCAGATATATTATGCAATAGGTAATCTGTACTTGACTCGCAAGGACACAGCGCATGCCATTGAAAATTACGCACTTGCAGTGAAGAAGAGTACGCGTGGCGGAGTGGAGAAGGGAATCGCGCAATTGTCGTTGGGCGAGCTGTATTTTGCTCAAGGAAAATATGCCGAAGCGCAACCTTGCTACTCAGAGGGAATCTCGTTGGTGAACGAGGACTATCCTAATTATAAGGAACTTAAGCGTCGAAGTGATGTGCTTGACGAGTTGGCTGTGTACTCACAAAATGTGGTGTTGCAGGACTCATTGTTACGCTTGTCGGAGTTGTCGCTCGATGAGCAGACCAAGGTGGCCGAACGAATCATCGAAGAATTGAAGAAAAAGGAAAAAGAAGAAGCCGAAAATGCTAATCGCGAAGAATATCTCGCTAATCAAGCTGCTGCGGGAAATGGCATGAATGGCGGAAACTCGGCAGCTCCTACAACATTCCAAATCAATAACGACAATTCGTGGTATTTCTACAATACTGCTACGAAGAATGCCGGAAAAACAGCGTTCCAAAAGACTTGGGGTAGTAGAAAACTTGAAGACGATTGGCGTAGACGCAATAAGACTGTGCTTGCGCAAGAATATGATGCTGGCGATAGTGCTGCCGATAACGAAGTGGCAAGCAATGACACAGCAACGGTTGACGGAAAGAGCAAAGAAGAACTTGCCAAGGCCGATGACCCTCATTTCGTGGAATACTATCTGAAGCAGATACCAAAGACCGACGAAGAAAAGCAAACAAGCAACGATGTGATTCAAGAAGGTCTGTTCAATATGGGCTTAATATTGAAGGACAAACTTGAAGACTATAATAGCTCGTCGAAGGAATTCAATACATTGTTGTCGCGTTATCCTGATAATGTGTATCGTCTTGAAGTGTACTACAATATGTACTTGATGTATATGCGTATAGGTGATTTGGCAATGGCTGAGAAGTATCGCTCAATGATAATTGGCGAATTTGCCGATTCTAAATATGGCGTGGCGATGAAAGATCCTCGCTATATCGACAACTTGCGCAATATGGAAGTAGAGCAAGAGCAAATGTATGAGCAAGCTTACAATAATTACATCACAAACAATAATGAGGCAGTGCATGAGGCTTATGCCGAAATGATGCGCACATATCCGATGTCGAAGATTATGCCTAAGTTTATGTTTATCGATGCGCTTGCTTATGTTACTGAGGGCGATCAAGAAATGTTCAAGTCAACATTGAAGAATATGCTTGAGCGCTATCCAGATACCGATATTACACCTACTGCTTCGGCTATGTTGAAGCAAGCCGAACAAGGTCGTAAACTTGAAGGCGGTGGAAGCAATGTGCGAGGAATGTTGTGGGCAACACGCTTAACCAGCGATTCGACAGCCGTAACCGATAAAGAACTCACTCCATTCAAGAGCGAAACCAATGTACCACATGTTTATGTGATGGTGTACCCAACCGATACTGTGTCGGCCAACCAATTGCTATATAATGTGGCTCGTCACAATTTTTCACACTTTGTGGTGAAAGATTTTGACCTTGAGCAAATGACATTTGGCCGCCTTGGATTGTTAGTAATAAAGGGATTTGAGAATTTCGATGAATTGTCGCACTACAAACGAGTGCTTGATGAAAACAGCGAATTGGTAGTCCCTGCGCAAGTGCGCCATGTAATGATAAGTGTGGATAACTTTAACTTGCTGCTCAATGAAGGTCGCTCATTTGAAGAATATTTTGAGTTCTTGGAGCAAGATAATGAGGAGAAAGTGGAGGAATCGGCACTCGAAGAATGAAATAACTGTGAACTATGACAAACGGATTGATACTATGGGCCGACGACGAAATTGATTTGTTGAAGCCACACATAATGTTTTTGAACGCCAAAGGATATGAGGTAGTAACGGTGTCGAATGGTCGCGATGCACTCGATGCAGTAGCCGAACGCCGTTTTGACCTTGTGATTCTTGATGAAAATATGCCAGGTTTGAGTGGCCTCGAAACCCTTTCTCAAATCAAAATCACTCACCCCGATGTGCCAGTGATAATGATTACTAAGAGCGAAGAGGAAAATATTATGAATCAGGCAATCGGTAACAAGATCGCCGATTACTTGATTAAGCCGGTGAATCCTAATCAGATATTGCTGTCGATAAAGAAAAATCTTCATTCGGGAGCGTTGGTGTCGCAAAAAGCTACACTTGACTATCAACAAGAATTCCAACGCATTAGTGGAATGATAAATTCGGCTAATAGCTTTGAGGAATGGTGTGATGTGTATCGTAATCTGGTGCATTGGGAACTCACACTTGCAAGTGCTGAGACCAATATGGACGAATTGTTGAAGATGCAAAAGATAGAGGCAAATTCCACTTTTAGTAAGTTTGTGAAAAAGAACTACGAAGAGTGGGTAACTACCGATTCGCACCCATTGATGAGCCATGAGATATTCAAAACAAAGGTGTTCCCATTGCTCGATGCTGGCGAAAAGGTGTTCTTTATTGTAATCGACAATTTCCGTTTCGACCAATGGCGTGCAGTGAAACCATTGTTTAGCGAATATTTCACTATCGACGACGATGATTTGTATTGCAGTATCTTGCCTACAGCAACTCAATATGCTCGAAATGCGATTTTCTCGGGATTGATGCCTATAGATATAGCTCGTATGTTCCCTGACCTATGGGTTGACGAAGATGAGGAAGAAGGAAAGAACTTGAACGAGTCGCCACTCATTCAAACTATCCTCGACCGCTATCGCAAACCATATAAATTCTCTTACAACAAGATAAATGACTCGGTGGCAGGCGAAAAATTGCTTCAAAACTTCCGAAATCTCGACAATTACGACTTGAATGTGATAGTGTTGAACTTTGTGGATATGTTGTCGCATGCACGCACCGAAAGTAAGATGATACGCGAACTTGCTTATAGTGATGCGGCTTATCGTTCGCTCACAGAGTCGTGGTTTAAGCACTCGAGCGCACTCGAAATTATCAAGAAGATAGCCGAGAAGAATTGTCGCGTGGTGTTGACTACCGACCACGGTACAATATGTGTGGATAATCCAGTGAAGGTGATAGGCGACAAGGCGGTGAACACTAATTTGCGTTATAAGGTGGGTAAGAACTTGAGCTATAATGCAAAACAAGTGTATGAAGTGAAGAAACCAAAGGAATTTGGTTTGCCTGCACCAAACATCTCTTCGACCTACATTTTTGCGATGAATCGCGACTTCTTTGCTTATCCTAACAACTACAACTATTATGTGCAATACTACGACAACACTTTCCAACATGGAGGTATCTCAATGGAAGAAATGCTTGTCCCGATAGTAACAATGACCAAGAAATGAAACGAAAAACGCACGTTATTAGGTGCGTTTTTCGTTTTTATTACATCAATTAATTATAACATTGTTGATGTTTTTGTTGTATTGTTGGATACCAATAATTGTTAATAGTATTCCACTATCGTTTCGTATTGGATTTCATTATGCCCTCCATTACCTGCACACCAACTACATTTACCTCCTATGCAGTTAGGACAACTTTTCCCACCATTCGGGTAGTAGATAACACCTTGACCACCGCACCAACTACATTGTCCTGAGCCAAAACAGTGGCCGCAATTTTTCCATACCTGCATAGGTACTGTTCTTTCGTGTTTTTGTGGCTCACGTTGTTTGACTTTAGGTTCTGCGACTTCTTTTTGATTATTCTTGGTATTATTAGAATTCGTTATTTCATTATCCTTTTTTAGTGAAGAATTGCTGTAAGGGTGTTTATAAGAAGATGAATATTTAATTTTAGTGTAGCCAAATCCATTAGGAAATTTATAACACACTTTACCAATATACTTATCAATATGGTCATATATGTCATCACAATCGCTTTCTGTTGCTTCTTGTATATTAACTATTTTGCCGTCTTCATTATAGGTATCTAATCTAAATGAATAATACTTATTTGGATATTCCCCACTCTCGTCTGTTACCTTAAATGCAACAAAATGATATGATGATGTGGTGTTGTCAAAAACTTTTACGATTCCATTATATTTATTATTAGGAATGAAACACATACCCCACTTGTCATAAAGACTATATCCGTTATGATTTTTATCAGTCTGTAGGTATTCTATATCGTAACTTTCACCCCCATCGAATAATTGTAGATCTCCGTAAGCATTATTACGAAATAAACAAGCTCCACTCATAAGACCTGTACTTATTAATATAAAAGTAAATTTTTTATTTTGTAGGGTATAATATCCATGAGTCTTGGGATCAAAAGGGCTAAATAAATATTTAAGAAAAAATATAATTCCTACAGCCAGCAAAATAAGGTATAGCCCATAGAATATCTCTATATAAAATCCGGTTAACCAAGCCAAAAATGGGGTTAGGAAGCGACCCACAAGTACAGCAACAATAAAAATGGCTGAATAAATAAAGATTTTTTTGCCCATAATTTAAAAGTTTTTTGTGTTTCTCAGCCCCGAAGAAATGGTTACTATTTAAAAAGAAAGCGAGGACTTCAGCTTATTTGTTTCTGAGGTATCGCCAAACACCTTACACCCAAATGAGCAAAAGCCCACGCCGTATACACTGCGTGAGCATCAACTTCTACTCTTGGGTGTTTCTTCTAATTGGAGATTTTCAGAAACAAGAATAAAGCTAACGCTTACTATAAATATGTCCTCTAAGATTCACAACTCGTTGCAGAGTCTTAGATTGGTACAAAGGTAGTGAAAAATATGAGTTAATGGTTGTTTTTTGCAAATTGTGATGTAACTTTGTAGTTAAAGATATAATAAGAGATGAAACGAATAGGAATATTGTCGGATACGCATTCGTGGTGGGACGATAAATATGTGCAATACTTCAGTGGTTGCGATGAGATATGGCATGCTGGCGACATTGGCGATGAAAGTGTAATAAATCGTCTCGAAAGTGTTGCGCCAGTGCGTGCAGTGTATGGCAACTGTGATGGTGGAATGATGCGTCGCCGATTCAAAGCGGTGGAATGCTTTACGATAGATGGCGTAAAGGTGTGGATGACTCACATAGGAGGTTATCCCGGTAAGTATTCGCCAGGCGTGAAGGCAATGTTGCTTCAAGAACAGCCCAACTTGATGATAAGTGGGCATTCGCACATCTTAAAGGTGATACCCGACCGTATGCTCAATCTTCTGCACATAAATCCTGGTGCAGCAGGGAAGCAAGGGTGGCATGTGGTGCGCACACTTGTGATTCTCACCATTGATGAGGGAACAATAAAGGATTGTGAAATTATTGAATTGGGTAATAGGTGAAGACTATGATACAGCGTTGCTATCTTGAAATAACCAATGTGTGCAATTTGAACTGCGCGTTCTGTCCGAAAACAGACCGAGCAAAGCGTTTTATGTCGGGCGAGGAGTTTGATCAACTTACCGACAAGTTGCAAGGTGAGGTGAAATTCTTGTATTTTCATCTTATGGGTGAGCCATTTCTACATCCCGAGTTGCCTAATTTTATAGCGAAGGCACGCACAAAAGGTTTTGTGCCAGTGCTTACCACTAATGGCACCCTTGTGAATAAAGCCGAAAGTGTGATTGAAGCTCAGCCTTACAAGATACAAATCTCGTTACATTCGCAAGAAGGAAACGGAAAGGTAGATGTGGCCGAGTATGTAAATGAAGTGGTATCGTTTGCCGAAAAGGCTGCCGAAAAAGGCATCATTATTGTGCTACGATTGTGGAACGAAGGAGGGCAAGACACGGCTAATGACAAGATATTGGACATCATAGGAGCTCGATACAAGTTGACAAGGTTGACGCGAGATAATGGCTGGAAGGTTGCCGATAATATCTACATTGAATATGACCGAATGTTTGAGTGGCCCGATAGCGAGCGTGAAGAAATAGAATCGAAAGAGGTGTTCTGTTATGCTTTGCGCAATCAAGTGGGAGTGCTTGTAGATGGTAGTGTGGTGCCTTGTTGTTTGGATCATGCAGGTGATATAGTGTTGGGTAATCTATTTGAGCAATCGCTCGAAGACATAGTAGCTTCGCCTCGTGCAAAAGCCATATATGATGGGTTTACGAGCCATATTGCTGTGGAAGACTTGTGCAAGCGATGTGGCTATGCGTCGATAACCAAGAAATACCGTCAGTAGCCCGAAAAAGCATTGAAAGGGGCTATAGTGTAGGGAAAACTTAACATTTTTTAACAGGGGGGGTAAGACCTTTGATGATTTATTAGTAATTTTACCAGCAGAAAAAAGCCATCGAATCTATGAAGAAATATGTGTTGATATTATTCATACTATCTATTTGGAATATTACCATTCAAGCTCAAACACAGCAAGAGATAGATAGCCTATTCAAAGTGGGAGATTATTCTCAGGCTATTAGATTGGTGAACCAGATGGACTCTATTGCAGAGGCAGAACACAAAGCCGAAAAGAAATGCAATGCTTATCTAAAAGATGCCGAGTGGTATTTTAAGCGAGGATTCTATGGAAAATCGTTTGATATGCTTGATAAAGCATTGAGTTATAATATCGAGAATAAGAAGGCTTATTCACTAAAAGCCGAAAGCGCCGAAAATAAGATAAAATTGGGTAATGGCAAATGGTATAATCGATTCTCGTTTGGAGTAGCAGGCGGAATGGATTTTTTGTCGGTAAATTTTGCCAGCCATATTGGATTGAGCGTGAAATATGGTTATTATCGCGATCTTGTGAATGTGGTACTCGGTGTAGAGTATAATCAGCATTTTGCTTACGAAAATAGGTATGACTTCGAAGAAAATGGAATTGATGTCATTGGGTCGCAGATAGCAATCCCTCTGTGGGTGAAGCTGAATTTGGTAGATGTGTCAAATAGTTGCAGATTCTATGTTGGCGCAGGTGCTGAGTATGGTATTCGCTTGACTGCACGCCAAAATTACACAGGAAGATATTATCCTACTGATATGATAGCAATGCCAAGTAGTTCAATTGCTGGATTGGTGCATTTGGGATTGACTATGCGTCATGTTGATGTGGGACTGTATTACAAAGGATATTTTGATGATATAGTATTACCACCATATTTTTACTATATGGAAAATAGTCGCGTGGGATTTAATGTAGCATATTACTTCTAAAAAACTAAATATTATGATGAGAAAACTATTTATAGTGGGTGCTTTGTTGCTTGGAGCAATGAGTGTTCAGGCTCAAGATAACGCTGCAGTGGTGAAAACTGAAAAATCTACAGTGAAATTGAGCGATAAGCTGTTGAAAAAGTGTGAAGCATTGATGAAAGATGCTCAGTGGTACTTGAAGCACAAAGAGTTTGGTAAGGCTAAAGAGAAACTTGCTGAAATTGTGGCTATCAATCCTAAAGATGTGCAAGCAAAGGTGTTACTTGAGCAATGCGAACAAAATACTGTGCAATATGGCGAAAGTGCTGAAAAGAAACCAAACAAGTGGTCGCTTGGTATTAGTGGTGGCGCAGACTTTTTGAGTGGCAACTTCGGTGTGCATTTTGGTCTTACTGCTCGTTATGGTCATTACACCGATTTGGTGAATGCCACAGGTGGCGTGGAATATCAATTACACCAAGGTATAGGTGGACAAATCATCGTTCCATTGATGGCAAAGTTTAATGTATTGAAGGTAACCGAAGCATCTCGATTCTATGTAGGTGCAGGTGTGGAAGGTGGTATAAATATATACAGCCGTGAAATAGGCGATGAAGTAGGGTTTATCTATAGCGAAGCAATCAAGATGATGAAAGGCAGTGGCACTGTGGCAGGTCTTGTGCAAGTGGGTGTGACTGGTCGTCATTTCGATGTGGGAGTGTATTATCGCCATTATTTTACTGATTTGGTGGAAAAAAATATATCGATCAGCGAAATCAATGAAAAATATGGCAACGACCGCATAGGTGTGTCAGCTACATATTATTTCTAAAGAAAAACGACAGATTACAATATAAAAAATCCCGCAGAGGAAAGCCTCGGCGGGATTTTCGTTTTTAGAGAGATATTATAAATAAAGTGAGAAATTATAGTTCAACTTTCCACAAACCGTGTAGGTTGCAATATTCGTACACTGCGACAGGCTTGTCGTTGCAGATGCAGAATGTAGCTTCTGGTTTGTCCTTAAGGTGAGCAATGATACCACCATTTTCGGTTTCAACATATATGAATGAAATGTGATGTTCAGGAGCCATTGGGTGAGCTACGCTACCTACTTCGACCTTGATAGTGCATTCGTCAAGCTTAGTTACTACAGGTACATGCTTTTCTTTGCTTGCGTCAACAGTGTTAGCTACAAGTTCTTCCATCTTTTCGCCACAGCACACAACAGGTACTCCAGAATCAACAGTTTTTACTATTACATTACCACAATGTTTGCATTTGAAAAATTTAGTTGCCATAGTCAAGTAGTTTTTAATTGTTCGTATTTAATTTTTATTATTGTTCTTGTTTTGTGATAGCAAAGTTAATAAGGCTTAGAAATTTTTGCAACAGCTAAATTCTATGTGCATATAGATTTTGTCTATGCCCTCAGTAAAATAACAATAATGACGGGCTTTTGGTTTAGTTTTGGTTAGACTTTTTGCGCTTAATAAATTTCTTAGCGATGTAGTACACGACGCAAATAGCAACGAAAATAATGCTTATTTCGATGCTGTATTTATTGACCGTAGCGCCTAATTGCTCGGGTGGAATGATGGCAGCAAGGAAATATCCGATGCTTGCTAATAGTGTGTTCCAAATGGCAGATCCGATGGCCGTGTATAAAATGAATGTGAGGATGGGCATGCGAGCCAATCCTGCAGGAATAGATACGAGTTGTCGGCCCACAGGGATGAGGCGACCGATGAAAGTGGCTGTTTTGCCTCGTTTTAGGAAAAATTGCTCGGCTTGTTTGAGTTTCTCAGTGTCGAGCATCAAAAGCTTGCCCCAACGGCTATCGACAAAGCGATAGATGAGTTCTCGCCCAAGAAATAGTGATAGGTAGTAGTTGATAATAGCTCCAACGATAGAGCCAAATGTAGTGCAAAGGATGATGATAGGGAAACTGAGTCGTCCTGTGGCTGCATTGTAGGCAGCAGGAGCCACGATGAGTTCGGCAGGCAATGGAACAATGGAATTTTCGAGTATCATCAGCAAAGTGAGCACCCAATAACTTAGGCTATTGGTGTACCAATCGATGAGTGATGATATGAAAGTGGTGATAATGTCCATTGGCTGCATGTGTTATGGTTTGGTTGCACGAAGGATTTCTCGTTTACCACCGACAGGTCCTGCAAGGCGTTCGACGGTGAGTCCTGAGGCTTGCAGAGTGCGACGGATTTCGCCTTTAGCACAATAGGTGGTGAGCACGGCATCGTTGTTCATAGAGCTAACGAGTCGGTCGAAGCATTGTGTCGACCACATGTCGGGTTGCTTTTCGGGTGCGAAGGCATCGAAATACACCACATCGATATCGGTGGGTAGAGGGTCGACTGTGTAGTCGCAGTGGCGCTTTTCGATAGTGAAATAGGGCGTGATTGCTATCGGCGTGTTCCATTCGGCAGCATGAATAGCGTCGAATAGTTGCTTGTCGATGCAATCGCCATAGTGTAACTGCTTAACAAAATCGAGTTCGAGAGGAAATTTCTCGAGGGTGATGTAATGAACTGGTGCGTCGGCGTTGGCAAACATAGCTGTAACCACAGCATTAAGCCCAGTGCCGAAACCCACTTCGAGCAGTCGTAGAGGTGCGTGGAAAGGGCTCTTGGCACGATGCACAAACGCACAGTCGCGATAGATGTGTAGCGACTCGGTGAGGGCTCCCTTCACCGAATGGTAGTGCTCGTCGAGATTCTCCACGAGAATAGTAGCCGAACCGTCGGCCGTGATTTCGATTTTCAGACTATTGTTGTCGTTCATATAGGCAAAAGTAATAATTATAATGTTACAAATAGAAAAAAGAGACACTAAAAAGTGCCTCTTTTAACATTTATGCGATTTTAAAACCAACTTTTGGTAAGTTGATGATGCTTTTCCCCTTGACAAGCGAGAAAGACTTGTAGGCATGATTGACATCGTCGATGGTGATGGTTTGGAAAGCCTCAACATCGAGTGCACATTCCGATGAGATAAGGCGATTGGCCACTTCGGGAATGATGCCGTTGACAACATATTGCGTGATCCAACGCGCATTGCTGAAATTCTTGTTCTTATGCTCAAGGCTTTCGGCAATCGTTTCATGCAAGCGAAGGCGAGCATCGTCGGTGAGCTTGTATTGCTCGGACTCGATGAGTTGCTCGGCGATGAGCATCAATTCTTGTGCCGAGTAGTCGTCGAAATTGAAACGATGAGGGAAGCGACCATTTAGACCAGGGTTGACATCCAACATGCGCTCGATTTCCCTCTTGTAGCCAGCAAAGATGATAACCATGTCGGGGTTCTTTTGCGAAAGTACTGTGAGTAGAGCATCGATGATGCGATTGCCAAAGTCGCGGCGGTCGTCGCCATCGGTAATGAGGGTGTAGGCCTCGTCAACAAATAGCACATTGCCTTGGGCTTGGCTAAGGATGTCGCTGATGTTTTTCTCGGTTTCGCCCAAGTAGCGTCCCACAATCTTGCTTCGCTCGGTAACGATCACATCGCCTTTGCTAAGGATACCAATAGAATGGAACGCCTTGCCGATGAGTTTGGCAACGGTGGTCTTGCCAGTGCCTGGGTTGCCAGTGAAAATCATGTGGTGGCAGCCGTTGTCCTTGGATTTTAGCCCCAAACTGTGGCGCATCTGATTGAACTTTGTGAGATTGAACATCTTAGCCAAAGATGTTTTGAGGTTTTGGAGTCCAATCATGTTGTTGAGCTCGATAGCATAGTCTTGGTCGTTGTTGCTGTCGGCAAGTTGGTTGATGTCGATGTCATCGATAATCACACTTTCGACAATGTCGGAGCCATAAGAGTGCGAAATTTGGTGCTTGATGCGCTCGGTGTAGCGAGTCATAATGCAAGAATACACAAAGTGCAGAATGTCCTTATCGGTGAGCTTCTTTAGCTTTCCGGCATTGGCAAGAACCTCAAGTTGGTTTTGGAAAATCGTTTTGTGATCTTCGTGGACATATACATTGAGCTCGCCGAGGTGCTTGTAGATGCTGTGCGCGATGTCGATGGCTGTGAGAGGCTCAAGTTGTAGGTGATTCTTCTTAGGGAAGAATGCTTTGAGTCTTGAGTGAGCTTGGAACACATCGTAGATTTGCCTTTCGGTACCCACAAGAAACACGGTGTAGTTGGTGTGGGAGGTCATTTCCTCGATAAGAAGATCGACATAAGCGATGCCTTGTGGACTGCACAAGTGATGAATGTTGGTGATGCACAGACAAGAGTCGTCGAATAGGTTGATTTCCAAATCGCTGCTGTTGGATCTTGAGAATGGACCGTCATTTGAGTTGATAAGGTTTTCGCATTTGTCGGTAACAACGCGTATGTGATCCACATTGTGCAGGCAGCACGCAAAATCGCGAAGTGCACTTTCGTCGAACGAGCCATTGTCGGTGGCAATGGTGAAGTTGAGGCTGTAAGAGTGAGGCTCCAAGTCTTTCTTCTTGCGAGTTTCGTTCAATTCGACGAGAGGAAGGTGGCTTTTTACGGCATTTTGTAGCTGCTTTGTGCCGGGTTTGTCGATAAGGTTGCGCCAAGCGCTGTTAGTGTTGTGCATAGCTTTACAGATTAGATAGTCTTCGGTGGATTGATTGATAAGTTCCCATTTGAAAGTGATGTCTTCGGAGTCGCTGACATCGAACGATACCTTGTAGACAGGCATAGTGTTCACCTGAATGTAGATGTAGTAGGTGCCTGCCTTCCAGTTGGATTTCGGCTTGAAATATAGGCGAAGGATGCGACTGTGTTCTCGCACGACATACGATGGGCTGTAGCTTACGAGCGACAAGTCCTTGCTCACGCACACGGCATCGTAGATTTTCAAACAAGGCGTTGATTCCTTGAATCGCATTGTGAAGAAGAGTGGATCGTCGGTGTTCTGAGTTGGGAGAGGGGGAATCTCCGACTCGATGAGCTTGACGGTAGGCGATTTGATGCTATTGTCGCAGTGGAATACTGTGAATGGATAGATGTAGCGGTCGCCCATGAGCTCGAATAGACGCTCTTGGGTTTTGTCGCTTGGTGTGAAATTGGATATTACAAAGAAGTAATCGCCAGGGTAGAGGTAGCTAAGGCTGAAAATAGCCTCGATGCAGAAATCGTCGGTCAAGTTGCGAAAGTCGATAGGTTGGCTCTGACCTTTGCGATAAAGGTAGATGAATGCGTTGTATTCGACGAATTCATGGTCGCTGAACAGAGTTATCTCAAGACGAGATTTGTCCTTGAATTGTGGGTCGATAATCAGTGCATTGCTGTTGAAATTGAAAATGTTGCCTTGAGATGACAACTTGAAACGATTGAAGGTGCTGTTCTCGCGTGTGTCTTTAGGAACTACATATTCAACACCCTTGTATTTGCACAATTCGTGCTTGGCATTGGGCGAACTGATGTCGAATCGTAGTTTTTCGTTGGTGTTTGAAAGACCTTGTTGTTGACCGTTTTGGATAGTAGAGTTATTTATCATAGTAGTAATTTGTTGTTAAATGGTGATTAAAAAATATTGTTGAATGGGGGCGACGAAGCCTCCTGCGAACCGATGGCCCGCTGTGTGGATGGAGCATCGAATGATGCTGGGTTAGACAATAATTTTTAAAATCTCAGGAGATGAGGCGCGTTTCCTATCGCATAGGATTTCCCCTTGAGCGCCTTTGTGCCAACATGTCAAAGAACTCGTTGCTTGCCGAATCGGGTGGGCGTAGCTATCGCACATTGCTACCAGAACCGCGACCAATGGTCGGGGCATAGCAATCCCGTGATGCGATAACTGCGAACACTAAGAAGCGAAGGCATTAAAACCTGCGTCGAAGGTGGTTCGATTCATTTGCAAACGATTTCTTTGATTGTTGAGTCATAAAACTATGATAATGTTTTGTGAGCATGCATGGGTGTATTTTTCTGTGTAGGGCGTGTTGCAATGCTATGCATCGTTGCCGAAGCATGCTCAGATGAGTTAGTTAATAAAAGTTTTGTGATTAATAGTTAGTTGTGAAATGTTTTAAAAACACTATTTTTCTCTCTGTTTTGGAGATGAGTCGCTATGTAGGCGGCTACTACCCCAATATGCACTGCAAAGTTAAGAAAAGTTTTTGAAATAGCAAACAAAGTGTAGAAATAAAGTGAAAATTAGCGAAAATAATTCGTTTTTGTGTAAAACTTGGCACGATGTTGAGGTGTTTTATAGGGAAAGCGAATCAGATATGAAAAAGGCATTAAGAATAGTTGTAGCGGTGGTGATATGCTTTGCTGTGGGTGGTGTGGCGCGATGGGTGCAAGCCGATGCGTTGGCTAATTGGTATCCGTTGCTCGACAAACCGAGCATAATGCCACCTAATAGGGCGTTCCCAGTTGCTTGGGCGATAATTTATGTGTGTATGGGTGTGTCGGTGGGGTTGATACTGCCGGCAAGAAGTAAGCGTCGCCGTGCGCTGAAAAAGATTTTCGGTATACAGCTTGCGCTGAACTTTCTGTGGAGTGTGAGCTTCTTTTACATGGAAAGTCCGTTCCTGGGAATGGTGAATATCATAGCGCTTGCCTATGTGGTGATGCTGTATATGGAAAAGGCGTATAAGGTGAATCGCGCCTCAATGTGGCTTTTTGTTCCTTATGCACTATGGCTCATCTTCGCCATCTACCTCAATGGGTATGTCTACTATGCTAATTAGTGGAGCTGTGGTTTTTTTTAGACAAAAGTACAGAAGGGGGGAGGTGAATAGTGGCTATAGTGTCAATAGTGGTGGTGATGAGTTGAATGAGCCTTATAGGGTGAATAAGGTTGATAGGTAGTGGATAAAAACAAAAAAGGAAGTTCAAAAAAAAGAACTTCCTTTCGTTTTGGTGACCTCGGAGAGGCTCGAACTCTCGACCCACTGATTAAGAGTCAGTTGCTCTACCAACTGAGCTACGAAGTCATCGTGTTGTTGATTTCGGTTGCAAAGGTACGCATTATTTTTGAATTAGCAAGTATTTTACCAAAAAAATTTTCATTTTTTTGATATTTTTTTCTTCGCCTCCGAAATCAACCACTTATTATCCACAGTGGAAATATTGCTTAACAAGCTGTAACATAGCTTCTTGGTTGCCATCGATGTCGGCACGGAGTGTACGGTCGCCATAAGAGCGAAGTTTCTTTATAATTCCGTCGATCATGGCAGGACTGAACACATTGTGGCGTTCGAAAATGTCGCGTTGGCGTTCGAGACAGTCGGCAGATGCTTCGCAACTATCAGGAAGTTGATCCAAATTCTTAAGTTTATCTTCGTTTTCTTTTTGGTGAATGTTGACATTTACATATGTGCGTTCAGCAATTTCGAGAGCATTTTCAAGTTCGAAACCATAGCGGCAAGCAACAGCCAAACCAGCGATAAGTTGGTAAAGGTCGGCAGAGCCGTCAGGAGAACGCATTTCGACGGTTTGTTTTTGAGTTGTGTCGTAGTTGCTGTCGCTTTCGAGAGGGTTAGCAGTGCGACACATATCAGATTTAGCAGCCCAGCCAAGAGGAACGCGTACAAGCACCGAACGGTTGCGGTCGCCCCAGCACACATTGGTTGGTGCTTCTTGGTGAGGAACAAGACGGAAATAAGAAGTAGGGTTGGTGTTGCCAAATGATGTGATAGATGGTGCAAGTTCCATCATACCAGCGATAGCACGGCGAGCAGTAGCCGAAAGAACGCCACCGTCGAGCATTTGGTTCTTACCGTCCTTCACGATGCGCATGTGGATGTGCAAGCCCGAGCCAGCCTTGCCAGTAGTGATCTTAGGTGCGAAAGTGATGTCGAGACCAAGACGGAATGCAAGGTTGCGAATGATCCACTTAGCAATCATAAGTTGGTCGGCAGCTTCTTCGGCCTTCACAGGAAGGAATTCTATTTCGTTTTGTTCGTAGATTTTGCCATCGATAGTGAAATTGCCCACTTCAGAGTGTCCGTACTTGATCATGCCACCTGCTTGTGCGATGTAAGACATACACTTAGTGCGGAAGTCGTTGAACTTAGCATAAGGACCCGATTCGTGGTAACCGCGTTGGTCGGTAGCAGGGTATAGCTCCATATCGGGAGCGATAACATAGTATTCAAGTTCGCCCATAGCTTCGAATTCCATGCCAGTAACTTCGTTGAACGCACGGCACGCCTTGCGGAGAGTGTTTTCGGGAGAGCTTTCGAGCAATTCACCGTCTTTGTTGAAATAAGAACAAAGCATAGAAAGAGTAGGGATTTCGGCAAAAGGATCGAGGAATGCAGTGCGGAAGCGAGGCACCACATAAAGGTCGCTACTACCAGCTTCGATGAAAGGGAAAAGGCTTGATCCGTCAACTCGTTCGCCACAAGTGAGGATAGCTTCGAGGTAAGCCTCGTTATTGATTACGAAATTAAGAGTTTTCAAACGACCGTCGCCAGCTGGATACATAAAGTTCACCATGCGAATGCCATTTTCGCTGATGTAGCGAATGATATCGGCTTTAGTAAATTCGCAACTTGGCTTTTTCAAATAAGCCACCACTGGATTAGGGTTTAGGTTTAGTTCTTTGTTCATATAGATTCGTTTTTTAGATTATTTTCAGCGTTTAAAAGGTATGTTATGCAGTAGTGGTAACTACATTTAATTGCAAAGATATTTATTTTATTGAGTATTGAAGAATATTTGTTTATGTTTTATTTAAAATTAAAGTTTTAAGGCTTATCTTTGCGTGTAGAAACATAATAACTATATAGTACTTGATGAAAACGATGATTCACAAATGTGCAAGAATGCTTGTGGCATCTTGCTTGATTGCTTTTTCGTGTGTGGCACTTAACGCTGCGTCGCTTGGCGAGGTGGTGAGCTATGAAAAAAGTGGAAATTCGCTTGTTGTAGTGTCGAAAAATGGCAAGCAGATTATTACTCCTTATAGTAATGAGATAGTGAAGGTGGCAGTGGCTGAAGCAGTGGCCGAAAAGCCTTCGAAGAGTGTGGTAATGCCATCGGTGCGCGTGAAATATGATGTAATAGATGCCGATGGAAAACTTGTGATAGCTATGCGCAATGGTAATGAAGTGGTGGTGGATAAAGCTACTTCGGCTGTGTCGTTCAAGCGTGGCAAAAAGACTTTGCTTGAAGAATCGGCAGGCATTGCAAAACAAGGCAAAGAACGCGTGATTTCGTTCAAGAGCGCTGCCGAAGAATCGTTCTATGGCTGTGGCGAACGAGGCGTGAGCTATGACTTGAAAGGCGACACAATGGTTATGTTCAACAAGCAAAACTATGCCTACGGAAAGGGTGATCGCACTTCGCAAATGAATATTACAGTGCCATTCTATATTTCTTCGCTTGGATATGGTGTGTATTTCGACGATTACACAGCGTCTAAGTTGATATTGAAAGATCCAGTAGAATATGTAACTGAATGCAAGACTCCAGTGTCTTACTACTTTATAGGTTCGGAAAAGGGCGATATTGCAGGTGTTGTGAAGAATTATACCGAGTTGACTGGCCGTCAAGAGCTTGCACCATTCTGGGCATTGGGCTACATTACTTCAAAATATGGTTATCGCACACAGGCCGAGACTGAAGGCGTGATTGACACACTTCGCCGCGAAGGTTATCCAGTGGATGGTATTGTGCTTGACCTTTATTGGTATGGTCAAGAAACCGACATGGGACGCCTTGAGTGGAACAAGACTCAATGGCCTGACCACAAGGCGATGCTTGCTAAGTTGAAAACCGATGGCGTGAAGACTGTGATAATATCACAACCATATATCAATAAAATAGGTGCTATTGACAACTATAATAAGTTTAAAGAAGCAGGATTCCTAACATTTGACTCTGTGGGCAACACACACGATGTAACTACATGGGTGGGTGAAGCTGGTATGTTTGATGTGAGCAATCCAGCTACTCGTGAATGGTTGTGGAATCGCTATAAACAACTCACCGACGAAGGTGTAACAGGTTGGTGGGGCGACCTTGGCGAACCAGAAGTACACCCACTTACTATTCGTCATCACAATGGCGAAACAGCAAGTGAATATCACAATGTGTATGGCAACGAATGGAGCCGTATCATCTATGAAGGATTCAAGAAGGAATATCCACGCGTGCGCTTGATGACACTTATGCGTGGTGGTACAGCTGGTCTACAACGCTTCTCAGTGTTTCCATGGAGTACCGATGTGAGTCGTTCGTGGGGTGGTTTGCAAGCACAAGTACCTATCATGATTAATAGCGCATTGAGCGGTATGGGATATATGTCGCACGATGTGGGTGGCTTTGCAGTTGACCCAGCAAATCCTACAAATGAAGAATTGTATGCTCGTTGGTTGCAATTGGGCTTGTTTACACCAGTGTTCCGTACTCACAGCACTGTGAAGGCCGAACCATATCACTACACAACACCAGGCTATCAAGAGGCATTCAAGAAAATCATTAAGGCTCGCTATGAATGGTTGCCTTACAACTATTCGCTTGCCTACGAAAATGCAGTGAGTGGTGCACCATTTGTTCGTCCTCTAAACTTCTATGACACTGCAAAAGATGTTGCAACAGCCGATATTGAAGACGAATACCTATGGGGTCGCAATGTGCTTGTAGCTCCAGTGATTGAGCCAGGCAAGACATCACGCGAAGTGTATTTCCCAGCAGGAAAGTGGTACTCAATAGAAAACCCTGCTGTAAGTTTCGAAGGCCCAGTGAAGGCTGAATGTGCTGCACCATTGCACACTATTCCAGTGTTTGCTAAAGCAGGAGCATTTATCCCAATGGCCGACTATGCAATGCGTAGCACAGAGGCTTATGATGCTTCACGATTCCTTGTGAAGTACTTCACAGGAGCTAAGAAGAGCGAATATTCACTATTTGACGACGATCGCACAAGCACTCTTACAATAGAGGAAAAGAGATACCAACTTATCAATTTCGTGGCTCGTGAGAATAAGGAATATCTTGCAATCTCGATGGATACTGAAGGTTGGGGTTATCAAGCAATGCCTGCAGAACGCTTCTTTACATTCGAACTTATCGCTGTAGAAAATGCTCCTAAGAAAGTGGAGTGGGGAAATAGCGAACTCGCAGCAGCAAGCTCGAAGGAAGCCCTTAACAATGGTAATTACTACTATGATGCAGCCGCTCACACTCTATGGGTGCGTGTAGCATGGAATTATAATCCTCGTACAATCACTGTAACAAAGTAATTGCGAATAATTAAGCAATAAAAAAAGCTTGCCAATATCACATTGGCAAGCTTTTCTCTTTTTATAATAACCAAATTAATAATTGTTCTTTTGAACTTCGAAGTAAGTTTGTGGGAACAAGCATGCTGGACAAGCCTTAGGAGCTTCAGTAGCTTCAACCACATAACCACAGTTGCGGCATTGCCAGTACACCTTACCATCTTTCTTGAATACTGTGTATTCTTCCACATTCTTCAATAGAGCCAAGTAACGGTCTTCGTGAGCCTTTTCAGCGATAGCGATAGCGCGATACATAGCAGCAATAGCAGGGAAACCTTCTTCAGCAGCAACATCGGCAAATTTAGGGTAGTCAAGTGACCATTCTTCGTGTTCGCCTTCGGCAGCAGCCTTCAAGTTTTCAGCAGTAGTACCAATCATACCAGCAGGATAGCAAGCGTTGATTTCAAGCATACCACCTTCTAAGAACTTGAACATACGCTTAGCGTGTTCTCTTTCTTGTTCAGCAGTTTCCATGAAGATAGCTGCGATTTGTTCGAAACCTTCTTCTTTTGCCTTTTCAGCAAAGTAAGTGTATCTCATTCTTGCTTGTGATTCACCAGCAAACGACATTAATAGATGTTTCTCAGTTTGAGTTCCTTTTACAGATTTAGCCATAGTAGTATTGTTTTAATTGTTTCGTTATTGTTATTGTTTAATTTTCTGGTACAAAATTATATTCATTTTGAAATGTATGCAACAGCCTGTATCTATACCCACATAGATTTTGTCTATATCGCCACTTTGTATGGTGTTAAAGTGTTGTAAATGAACGGTTAATTTTTTTAGAAAACAAAATTAACACCTGCAAGAATATTTATTTTTTGTGCGCCCATACCATAGAATAGGTCCCATTGGTGGTTGAGCAGGTTACTTGCATTAACAAAAGCACCAAGAGATTTGTTCACTTGATAGTAGGCATTGAGCGATAGATTGTTCACGCTGTTGAGCTTGGTTGTGCTCCAAGAGTCGTCGGTAACGAGTGGAGTGTAGTAAGCTCGGTTGTTGCGCAATTCGTAACTTAGAGTTATCGCAAGAGGCTTGATAGGAGTTACTTTGGCTTGCGCGTTGACAATCAATTGGGCGCGATCAAGACCTGTGAGGTAACCCTTATCGTTGTTTTGTGGAGCATATTGTACTCCAGCCGAGAAATCGATTAGTTCTTTGAATTTATAGCCCAATTCTACGCCAGCTTTCCAACCTTTAAAGTTGACATTGCCCATAGTGGTATAAATGCTTGGCAAGATGCTGATAGGAAGTTTAGCATACTTGAACGAGCCATAGGCAAAGTATGGTTTGATGTGAAATCCTGCGAAAGGTCCCACTTTGAAGCCAATCACGCCGTCGAAAGGAGTGTAAGATGAACCCAATGGAGAACTTGGTGTAATGTAGCGGCACAAAGAGTGGTAATCGCTCATACGATTGATGTGCTTGCCACCTGTGATGTCGGCATAGACTGAGAATGCATTGTTGACGATGAAAGATGTCTTTATACTTGGCGAAAAGCGAATGCTCGCGCCATCGTGAGCCGAGAAATCAAAGTTTACACCACCTAAGAAATGGAACTTTTCGCTGTCGTAGCGAAGGAATGGTGTGGCTTTGATCACAGCAAGCCAATCGGTGTTGTCGGCGCCAACGATGTTGGAATTGGCAGTGTAGTTGATGTCGGCTTTTGCACCCAAGAATAGTGCGCCAAGAGGTGTTTCGGCAGAGGCCTTGAGTTGTAACGCATTTTCTTGCAATCCACCCTTTGCGTTGGCGATGTTTTTAGCATAACCGAAGTGGTTGAATGACAGTTCGCCAGCATATTTCACTTTGTTATTGCTGTTATTGTTTTTCCAACCAAAATTCACGCCAAATTCGTTTACTATTTGATTGAGTTCGTCGGCTGTTGCCAAGTTGTCCTTTATGCCGTAATAATTGAAGTTGTCGAGGTGATAGAATGCGTTGGCAGTCAATGTGCCACATGCAAACTTGTTGGCAAAGTCGAGAGCAATGATATTGTCGTTGTACTTTTGCTTTTGTGGGTTGTAGGATGCAAGAGGCGATGAGTTTTTGCCAATCCAAGTAGATGAATGTTGCAACCATGCATTAAGCATCATCTTTTCCTTTTCGATAATGCGATAGCCTGCACTACCTACAATGTTGAGTTGAGTGCCGATGCCGAAATCGACATATCCTTTGGTTGATGGGTAGTCGATAGAGTTGGCAAGTTGGTAAGGCGCAAACTTGTTGATGGAGATAGGTAGCACTGCCGAACTTGACCAATTGGTATAAGGAAGTTCCTTTTGCTCAACCTTGTTCTTGGTTGCAGTAGGCAAAGTGCTTGGCTTTGTTACCTTTTGCTCCACAGGCACAAAGTCGGTTTCGATTGTGATTTCTTTGGTGAGCGTAGGCTCTTGTGCAAATGCAGTGAAAGAGGTTGCGCACAACGCCAAAGATAGAATGAAATATATGTTGTTACGTTTCATATCGATTAATTCTTAGATTTGCTTTGATTCCATTTGCTTAGTCGAGATTCGATTAATTCGAATATGTCGTCATTCTTGCCAGGGTAATTATTCTTGAGGCTTTCCAAGTATTCGGTAGCTTCGAAAGAGTTGCCTTGCTTGTGGTACACATCGGCAAGCAAAATAAATGCTCGTGCAAGCCAATATTCGTGTTCGGTGCCAGCATCGATGAATGTGTTAAGAGTGGTTTCGGCCTTGCTGAGTTGGTTGGTGTTGAATTGAACTTCAGCGAGGTAGTAGGCAGCTTGTGCTCCGTAGATGCTGTTGGTGTTAGGCGCCAATTCAGCAAAGTTCTTGCTTGCTTCATCGTTGTTGCCTTGTTTGTATTGTGCAAAGGCACGACCGAAACGAATTTCCTTGTCTTCTTCGGCTGTAAGTGCGCCATTATCGAGCAACTTGTTGGCATAATCGACGATAGTAGCATAGTCGTTCAACTTGTTGGCAGAGCGTAGCACTCCAAGTTGTGCCGAAAGTCGATTGTCGGCAGTGGTGGTCTTTACTTCCAACTCTTTGAATGTGATGAGAGCTTCCTCGTGCTTGCCTTGAGATGTGAGGATAGAGGCTTTCATTGCCAATATGTCTTCGGCAAACGAAGAATCCTTGCAAGCCTTCTCAATGCTGTTGAGAACTTCGATGGCTTCGTCGTAGTTGCCATTGTTGTAATGATATTTAGCGATGTAGTAATTAGCATTTGCAACAAAAGCACCATTAGGGTAGGTCTTCAAGTAGCTCTTGATTTTGCTAATGTCGTTGTTGTCGTCGATATATGCCTTTTCGGCAGTATCGAATGCCAAGCGATCCATTTCGTTCACATCGAGTTGAGGTGCGTTGGCAATAGAGCCTACAAATTCGCTAAGTTCGTGCAATTCGCCACGAGCCGCATAGATGAGTTTTAGGTCCTCAAGCGCCATGTGAGCTTCTTCGCTCGTAGGATATTTAGAGATAATCTGTTTGTAGGTCGAAATAGCGCTTGCCTCGTTCTTCATGTTGCGCTCGGTGATGGCCTTGCTCAACATAGCTTTGCGAGCATGAATGTTTTCGGGGAACTTGCTTATGAGTTGGTCGTAGGTGTTCACAGCCTTGTCGCTTTCGTTGAGAGTAACATAGGTGTCGCCTTGTTCGAGCATCGCCATAGGGATGAGAGGCGATGAAGGATAATTCTTGATAAGCGTCTTGATATGTTGCACCTTGCCCGAATAGTCCTTTTGGTAACCGAGCATCATTGCTTTTTGGAATTGTGCATAGTCGCCCGACGATTTTTCGTAGTATTTTTGAGCTGTTTTGAAGTTGCCGCCATAGTAATAAGTGTCGCCGATGCGATTGTTGGCATCGTTGGTGTTGGCTTTGCTGAGTTGGTTGCTTGCAATGGCCTTGGTGAACGCGTTGCGTGCATCGTCATACTTGTGTTGTTGGTAACGAGTATAGCCCAAGTTGAAATAGCCCAAGCCGTAGTTGCTGTCCGATTTGTTGACAGCTTTTAGGTATTCATTTTGATATTTTGCAGCTTGATTGAGGTCGCCCTTGCGATAAGCGCATTCACCGAGCCACAAACTCACTTGCGAATCGATGTTGCGATTGTACTTGGCAAGTTTGCGAGCTTGAGTGAAGTAGTTTTGAGCCTTGTCGGTTTGGTCGTTGGACAAAGCATTCACGCCAAGGTTGTAAAGCACGATCTGCTTGGCAGTTTCAATCTCTTTAGAAGGCGTTTTTATGCGATTGATGCTTTTGAGCGCCTTTGAGTAGTCGTTTCCGTTGACATAGATTGCTGCAAGGTATTCGCTCACAGCATCGCTATATTTAGAATTAGGATAACGATTTAAGAAACCTTCTAGCTTGTCGATAGCATTGCTTGATGGGGTGCGTGCGCCACTAGCATGAGCCACGGCGTAATTGTAGAATGCCGATTCCTTGGTTTCCTTGCTATAATTCATGTTAGCCGCCTTTTCGAATGCCATAGCAGCCATTGATAGGTTGTTTTGACGGCGATAGGCTTGTCCGAGGTGGTAGTAGGCACTTTGTCCCAAGATGTCATTTTCTTGAGCGACATCGCTAAGAGACTGGATAGCCTTGTCGTACTCGGCATTGCGATAGTTGAGCACGCCAAGCACATATTTTGCACTCATGGCAGGGTCGCCATCGGTCGACGAAATGTATTGAGTGATGTATTTGTAGGCATTGTCATATTCCTCATCGAGGAAATTAGCTTCGCCCACGATGCGATTCATTTCGGCATTCATAACATTAGGTGTGCTATTGGTAAGTAATGCCTTACCTAATGAAATAGCCTTGCTGTTGTTGCCCTTTAAGAAGTAGATTTGGCACATATAATATTGAGCATTGTAGCCAAGCTCACTATTTCGGTCGATAGTGTTGAAACCCTCGAAAGCCAAGTCGTAACGACCAGCTTCATAGTCGATATAAGCCTTGTAGAACTTATAGGCATGGTTGTATTTAGCCGAGCCAGTGATTGATTGGAAAAGTGCTTCGGCTTGCTTGCGATGTGAGTCGATGTCGCCACTGTGAGTGCGTAGATAAGAGTATCCCAGACGATAGGTAACATCTTCCTTCTGAAGAGTAGGGAGGGCGTTGCGATTTACCTTACTATAAGCCGCAATTGCTGCATCGAAATCGTTGTTGAAGAAATAAATGTCGCCAATGCTTGCGAGAACATCGTGCGAGTAGAACGAAGATGGATGTTTTGCCGCTAATGAGTTGAGGCAATGCAAAGCACGGTTGCTATCGCCCTTCTTGAAATAGCTTTTTGCAATGAAATATTCGGCTTGTTCCTTTTCGTCGAGAGAGAGTGGCGATTGTAGAGCATGCGATAGTTGGTCGATAGCTCCATTATAGTTTTCGCCTTCATACATCAATATTCCTCGTGTGATATATCCTGTAGGGCTTGAACTGATTGTCGCATTTTGTGCAGTAGCTCCCGAAACGGCCACTACCAGCATAAGTCCAGCTATAAATCGTTTTATATTCATATGTGATATGTTGATAACAAATTACATAGCAAAGATAACGATAAAAAATCACAAAATCTTCGTTATGATAATGAATAAAACCTTAATAATATAAAAATGAGGTAAAACACGACAGAGAAAAAACTTTTGAAAAAATGAAATGAATTGCAACCAAAAGAATGAGGAGTTGCGTCTAATGCATGGAATGAGACACAGAAGTTGCCTTGCGCGCGGTGATTATGAAGTCTTGTTCATAATCTTGGGAAGGGATTTCGTTATAACCCTATTTTAAACTCATAAAAACATCGAGAAAATGAAAAATATGCTTATCGGGGCTATTAGCCTTGCTATACCTTTGTGTGCCTATTCGCAAGCACATGTCGATACACTCAGTAATGGTGTGGAACTAAAAGAAGTGGTTGTGAATGCCACTCCTATAATAAGTAAAGCTGATCGCAAGTTGTTGATTCCTAATGCTGAACAAATAAAAGGAGCAGTTAATGGAGTGGATTTGCTTCGCAAGCTTAATGTACCTTCTCTCATAGTGAGTCCTATCGACCAGTCAATAAAACTTGCTTCGAGTGGAAAGGTTGATCTTCGTATCAATGGACGAGCAGTGAGCGATAATGAGATTCAGCGTATTGACCCAGCTACTGTGATGCGTGTGGAGTATCACGATAATCCTTCTCTTCGCTATGGAGATGCCGAAGTGGTGATTGATTTTATAGTGAAGAATCCTACATCGGGTGGTAGCTATTACACTAATGTAACTCAAGGGTTGAATCGTGGCTATCATGATGATTATCATAATTTGACATTGAATTATAAGAAATCGGAGTTCTCTATTCAAAACAATTTTCAACCTCGTTGGGATTTGGGACAATGGCGTGATAATACGGAATATTTCACTCGTTCCGATGGTAGCAAATATGAGCGTATCGAAGAAGGAGAAAAAGCTAATGCCAATCGTATTACGAATTGGAGCGCAATAAGTTATTGCTTTACCGACCCAGATAAACAATTGCTATGGGTGCAAGCCAGAGCATATTTGGAGAATAATAAACATAGTGATTATAAAGGAGTTCTAACTAATACCGATACTGGCGAGCGTTTCAAGATGGGTGATATTAATTCAAATAGAAGCATTAATCCTGCACTCGATATATATTATCAACGCAATATAAAGAACAACCAACTACTTATGTTCAATGTGGTGGGTACGATTACTCCAAGCGAGAGCAAACGAAATTATTTGGAGTATGCAATAGGTGAAGACGATGAGGTGAGCAATGTACCTACTGTCGATATTCTTACTAATGTGAAAGGAACTAATTATCGCCTTGTAGCTGAAGCAGATTATGAAAAAGCATGGCAAAATAGCCGGTTTACTGGAGGAGCGCGTTATACTGGTAGTTGGAGTAAGAGCGAATATGCCGAATTAGACCAAGAAAGTCGCACTCATTGGGATAATGTGTATGCTTTTGGTGAATATTGGCGTCGAATAGATGGAAAGGTTGATTTGACAGTGGGCGCTGGCGTTGTGTATAATAAAAATATCACAGGTGATGTGGCGACTTCATCGTTTTATGTGCGTCCCAAGTTGAATCTTCGCTATAAAGCAAGTAAAGCTTCGACATTTCGACTCAATTTCTCAGCCTATGGCAATGCTCCTTCAATATCACAACTTACAAATGTTCGCCAGCAAATCGACAATGCGCAAGTGAGTGTGGGTAATGCTAAACTAAAAGATTACACCACTTATCGTACACAGTTGCAATATGAATTAACTAAAGGAGCATTCTATGGCTATCTTCGCTCAACTTATAGATATAGCCATAAGCCTATTATGGAATATAAGTATTGGGAAGGACAGAATATAATTAGTTCGTATGCCAATCACAAAAATGCACATGTTTTTAATCATGAAGCACATTTGGCGTTGAATAACTGGAAAAATTGGGTGTCGGCTAATGTGTATGTGGGCTTAAATAGATATATTATGCATGGGAATGACTATACTCACACTTATAATAACTATTATTGGAATGGATATGTGGAAGTGTCGCATTGGGGGTGGAGTATAGGTGCTCAAGTGCAAAGTAATTATAAATCTTTGTGGGGAGAATCGATTAGTGGAGGTGAATCGGCGCATATAATTGCTTTGATGTATCAATACAAACGAGCAGTGTTTATGCTTGGTTGTATGAATCCATTCTCTAATGATTTTAAGGTAGAATCGGAAAATCGTAATCGCTATGCTGGTTACAAACGCACATCTTATCTTCGCGCCACACAAAAGCTATGCGTACTTGGTGTGCGTTGGAATATCAATTGGGGACGCAAACACAATAGCGGAGCTAAACGCCTCAATAATGAGGGTTCATCGGAATCGGTAAAAGCCGCAGGAAAGGGGTGAGATTTGGCTATGCAAAAAACAAATCCAATTTATCCTATAATCGGGTAAATTGGATTTTGTTTTTTAAAAAGAATAGAACTTAGCTATTTCTGATTCTGTCGTCGAAGGCAGTGAGGGCAGCTTTGGCGCCTTCGCCCATAGCGACGATAATTTGTTTATAAGGCACGCTTGATACATCGCCTGCTGCATATACGCCTGGCACTGAAGTGCGGCAGTGTGAGTCGATAATGATTTCGCCTATTGCAGTGGTGTTGAGTTGGTCGGCAAATGGTTTGCTATTGGCAGAAAGTCCGATTTGCACGAAGATACCATCAAGCTCGATGTGTCGCACCTCATTGGTAACCCTATCCTTAACTTCTATTCCTACTACTTTTTCGCCGTTTCCGAGCACTTGAGTAGTTTGTGATGATGTGAATATTTCCACATTGTTGAGGCTGCGTGCTTTATTTTGTAGTACATTGTCGGCTCTTAGTGAATCGGCAAATTCGAGTACTGTAACCTTAGAGCAAATACCTGCAAGGTCGATAGCTGCTTCGATACCAGAATTACCACCGCCAATTACTGCAACATGCTTGTCAGCATAGAGAGGACCATCGCAATGAGGGCAGAATGCCACTCCACGACCGATGTATTCGGCTTCACCTTCCACGCCAAGTTTGCGCCAACCAGCACCAGTGGCAATAATCACTGCAGGGGCTGTGAACACTTCACCACCTACGGCTGTAATGCTTTTTAGTGGGCCTTGTAGATCGGCTTTCTCGATGCGACGATTCTCGAAAATATCGATAGGATACTCGTTGATGTGCGAGCGAAGAGAGTTGGCAAGTTCGGCACCAGTAGTGTGAGGTACCGAGATTAGGTTTTCAATGGCAACAGTTTCTTTTACTTGTCCGCCAACATTTTCGGCAACGACTGCCACTTTAAGACCTTTGCGAGCTGAGTAGATAGCAGCCGAAGAACCAGCAGGACCTCCACCCACAACTATTACATCGTAATGGCGAATAACAGGTTCGAAATTATCGTCGGCAATGCTTCCCACTTCGTTTTCGAGTTTTTCGAGTAGTTCGCCGAGAGTACCGCGACCCACATGTAGCATTTTTTCGTTGGCATATACTGTAGGCACCGCTTGAATCTTCATAGCATCGGCTTCAGCCTGGAATAGGGCGCCGTCAATCATCTCATGAGAGATATTTGGATTGATAATAGCCATGATATTAAGGGCTTGCACGATGTCGGGACAGTTGGTGCAAGTGAGCGATACATAGGTTTGTAGCTTCACATTTCCCTTGAGCGCCTTGATGCGTCGAGCTATAGCCTCGTCGGGAAGATTCTTACCTTTACCGTCGGCATTTAGAATAGCAAGCAACAATGAAGTGAATTCATGACCGTTAGGAATCCCTCTGAAAGTGATGCCAGTGTGTTCATCGTTCTTCAATATCGAAAATTCGAGCTTGTCGGCAGTTGCTTCGGTGTGAGCAACATTGATGTGACTTGAAGTGCTTGCGAAATCGTTGATGAAATCGATCATTTCGTGAGCTTCTTCTCTGTTATTGTCGATTGAAGTCAAAAAAGTATATTGTGCATCAAGGTTGGCAAATATGCCACGCACTTGGTCGAGAATGTTAGAATCAAGCATAGCGTATATGGGATTAGGAAATGTGATAGACTGTTTTTTAAAAGAGGCGCGGCTCAGAGTAAACCACGCCTCAAACGAAACAATTAAATTTTACCAACTAAGTCGATACTTGGTTTGAGAGTTGCTTCACCCTTTTTCCATTTAGCTGGGCACACTTCACCATCGTGAGAAGCTACGAATTGCGCTGCTTCCACCTTGCGAAGTAGTTCGTCGGCGTTGCGACCGATATTGTTGTCATGAATTTCGGCAACTTTGATTTTGCCTTCAGGATTTACTACGAAAGTACCACGGTAAGCCATACCATCTTCTTCGATCATCACGCCGAAAGCGCGAGAAAGAGCGCCAGTAGGGTCGGCAAGCATAGGATATTGAATCTTGCGAATGCTTTCAGAAGCATCGTGCCAAGCTTTGTGAACGAAGTGAGAGTCGGTGCTCACTGAATATACTTCTACACCCATTGCCTTGAATTGTTCATACTTTTCGGCAACATCAACAAGCTCAGTAGGGCACACGAAAGTGAAGTCGGCTGGATAGAAGAAGAATACAGCCCACTTGCCAAGAACATCTTGAGAAGTTACAGTTTTGAACTCGCCATTGTGATAAGCCTTAACATTGAACACAGGTAGTTGAGAATTGATAATCGGTGTCATAATCTTTATTGTTTTTAATTGTTTATATTTTTTGTTATTTTCTCGTTGTTTTGATTTTCTGATGCAAAGATATATGCACCTTTTCAGAGAATAACAAAAAATCCAATTGAATGGTTTTATGACCCGATAGATTCAATCTATATGGCTACCTGAGTAGGCTTAAGTTTGAGCATTGATTTAGGTATAGATGCCTGAATATCAGCTTGTACGGCGTTGATGAGTGATTGGCGAATAAATGTTTTATCGGTTAGCATAACGATGTGACGAGCAGGAGTAGGAATTGCAAAAGGACGCACAAGTTCCTTTTGAGCATCGCTCATTTGATCGACAGCAAGTTCAGGTACGAAAGTCATACCCTTACCACTTTCAACCATGCGCATGAATGTTTCCATGCTTCCAAGTTGGTAGGTGAGTTTGCTATTCTGTTTAGCCTTTATGCTACAGAATCGTACCATTTGGTCGCGGAAGCAGTGTCCTTCGTCGAGCAACCATAGAAGTTCGCCGCTAAGATCGGTAGACTTGATGACTTGCTTGTCGAAAAGCGCATCTTCGCGTGCCACATAGGCATAGAACCCTTCGTAAAACAGGTGAGTGTGGTTGTACATATCCATGTCGTTGAGTTCGGCAAGGATGCCCGCATCAATTTCGCCAGTGAGAAGAGCTCGTTTGATGTCGGGCGTTTTCATTTCGCTCACAGTGAGGTCGAGCTTAGGATATTTTTCCACCATGTCCTGGAAAAAACGAGGAAGAAGGTAAGGAGCAATTGTAGGTAGCACACCAATGTGGAATTTGCCACCAATTTCTTGTTTTTCTTCTTCGATTATGTTTTTTACATTATCAACTTGAACTAAAATATCGCGTGCTTGTTGAATAATCAAAGCTCCGACTTGTGTGGGTGCGATAGGTTGACGATTGCGGTCGAAGATCTTCACATCGAGTTCTTCTTCCAATTTTTGAATCATTGCGCTCAAAGTGGGTTGAGTGACAAAACAATGTTCGGCCGCTTTAGTAAAGTGGCGATAATGGTCGACAGCAATAATGTATTCAAGTTGTTGTATTGTCATAGCCTAATGTTATTAAGAGTTTTATGTCAATAGAAATTGTCTATACAAAGATAGGAATTTTCAGTTTGACAAACGAATATTTTGCTAATATATTTGTAACAAAAAAAGTATTAACTTAAAATTATAGAATTATGAAGACTTTAGATTATTTGCATTTAGATGAGATGAAACTTAACCGAGTGCTCGACGCATTGCAACACTTGCTTGCCGATTTCCAAGTTTATTACACCAATCTTCGTGGATTGCATTGGAATATCAGAGGTCGTGGTTTTTTTACTTTGCACGAAAAGTTTGAAACGCTGTATAATGACACAGCCGAAAAGATAGATGAAATAGCTGAACGCATATTGATGCTCGGCGGAGTTCCTGAAAACCGATTTAGCGAATACCTCAAAGGGTCGTGTGTAAAAGAGGTGGGCGAAGTGTCGTGTGGTCATGAAGCAGTGGAAATAGTGCTTGACACTTATAAAATACTGATTGAGAAGGAACGCAAGCTAATAGACCTTGCCAACGACGCCAACGATGCGGTAACGGCCGATATGCTCACTGGCTATTTGAAGGAACAAGAAAAGATGGTGTGGATGTTTGTGGCTCTAAGTTCGCACCACTGCGAGAAATAAAATGGTGCAGCTTTCCATAAGCTCAATTGATAAGTAATTAATGGTTGTTTGTTGAAAAAAAACAAGGCTACATTGCATGTGCAGTGTAGCCTTGTAGGTATTTAGAGTTGTAATAAAATTACTTTTTAAGAGCGGCGATGCTTTCTTGAAGAGTCTTGATCTTACTTTCGGCATCGGCTTGCTTCTTGCGTTCACCAGCCACAACAGCTTCGGGTGCGTTGCTCACGAAGCGTTCGTTGCTAAGTTTCTTCATGATAGATGCAAGGAAACCTTCCATGTACTTCAATTCGGCTTCAAGCTTCTTCAATTCTTCTTCAACATCGATGTTGTTGCCAAGAGGTACTGCAAATTCAGTAGTACCTACAAGGAATGAAGCAGCAGTAGCATCCTTTTCGGTTACGCAATCAACAGCTTCAAGGTTAGCAAGCTTCTTGATAACAGCTGTGTTGGCGTTGTTGAAGTTGCCCACTACTTGAAGAGTAAGAGCGTTCTTGTTAGGGATGTTCTTTTGCAAGCGTACGCTACGCACACCAGCGATGATTTCCTTAGCTTCGTTCATTGCGCTGATAGTAGCTGCATCGAATGCGCCAGCTTCAGGAATGCGTGCCACCATGATGCTTTCGCCTTCGCCGCGTTCAGCAATGTGTTGCCACAATTCTTCGGTGATGAAAGGCATGAATGGGTGAAGCAAACGAAGTAGGTTGTCGAAGAAGTTGAGAGTAGCTTCGTAAGTAGCTCGGTCGATAGGTTGTTGGTAAGCAGGCTTAACCATTTCGAGATACCAAGAAGAGAATTCGTCCCAGAATAGCTTGTAAACAGCCATAAGAGCTTCGCTCAAACGGAACTTACCAAACAAGTCCTTCACTTCGGCAAGAGTAGAGCTCAATACTGCGTCGAACCATTCGATAGCCTTGCGAGCTGATTCAGGTTGTTCGATATCGGCTACTTCCCAACCCTTAACAAGGCGGAATGCGTTCCAAATCTTATTGTTGAAGTTACGACCTTGTTCGCAAAGCGAATCATCGTAAAGAATGTCGTTACCAGCAGGAGCAGCAAGCATAAGACCCATGCGCACACCGTCGGCACCGAATTTTTCCATCAATTCGATAGGGTCAGGTGAGTTACCAAGAGATTTACTCATCTTGCGGCCAAGCTTGTCGCGCACGATACCAGTGAAGTAAACATTGCGGAAAGGCATCTTGCCGATATATTCGTAACCAGCCATAATCATACGAGCAACCCAGAAGAAGATGATATCTGGTCCTGTTACAAGGTCGCAAGTAGGATAGTAGTAGTTGATTTCTTCGTTGTTAGGGTTGTTGATACCATCAAATAGAGAGATAGGCCACAACCAAGAAGAGAACCAAGTGTCAAGAGCGCCTTCGTCTTGGTGAAGATCGTCAAGAGTAAGCGCGTCGTTGCCAGTCTTTGCCTTAGCAAGTTCAAGAGCTTCTTCCTTAGAAGCAGCAACCACGAATTGTTCTTCTTCGCCTTCCTTAGGAGTGCCAATGTAGTAGGCAGGAATGCGGTGTCCCCACCAAAGTTGGCGGCTGATACACCAGTCTTGAATGTTTTCAAGCCAGTTGCGATAAGTAGACTTATACTTAGCTGGGAAGAACTTGATATCGTCGTCCATTACAGGAGGAAGAGCTATTTCGGCAAAGTGCTTCATGTCGATAAACCATTGTAGTGACAAGCGTGGTTCGATAGGCACATGTGTGCGTTCAGAACAACCCACCTTGTTGACATAGTTTTCAACCTTTTCCATAAGCCCAGCTTCAGCAAGGTCAACGCAGATCTTTTCGCGAACATCGAAACGATCCATGCCGATGTACATGCCAGCAGCTTCGCTCACTGTACCATCGCCATTGAAAATGTCGATAGTTTCAAGATTGTGCTTTTTACCAAGCATATAGTCGTTTTGGTCGTGAGCAGGAGTAACCTTCAAACAACCAGTACCAAAGTCAACTTCAACATAACGGTCTTCGATGACAGGGATAACGCGACCCACAAGAGGCACGATCACTTTCTTGCCCTTCAACCATTGGTTCTTAGGGTCCTTAGGGTTGATACACATAGCAGTGTCGCCCATGATAGTTTCAGGACGAGTAGTAGCTACAACTGCGTAACGACGACCATTTTCGTCGCGATGTACCACTTCTTCTTCGCTACCTGTTTCGCCTGAACCATCGTCGTCGGCAAGGTAGTATTTCAAGTGATATAGCTTAGATTGTTCTTCTTGATAGTATACTTCGTCGTCGCTAAGAGCAGTTTGGTTCTTAGGGTCCCAGTGTACCATGCGCAAACCGCGATAGATAAGTCCCTTGTTGTAAAGGTCGATGAATACCTTGATAACGCTTTCAGAGCGTTGTTCGTCCATAGTGAACGCAGTGCGGCTCCAGTCGCAAGAAGCACCAAGTTTCTTAAGCTGTTCAAGAATGATACCACCATGAGTGTGAGTCCAATCCCACGCGTGTTTCAGGAACTCTTCGCGAGTGAGGTCGGTTTTCTTGATACCTTCGGCAGCAAGCTTGTTCACAACCTTAGTTTCGGTTGCGATAGAAGCGTGGTCGGTACCAGGCACCCAAAGTGCGTTTTTACCTTCCATGCGAGCACGACGGATAAGAATGTCCTGAATAGTGTTGTTGAGCATGTGGCCCATGTGCAACACACCAGTTACATTTGGTGGTGGGATAACGATGGTGTAAGGTTCACGACCATCGGGAACTGACTTAAATAAGTCTTTGTCCATCCAAAATTGATACCATTTACCTTCCACTTCATGTGGATCGTATTTAGTAGCTAATTCGTTCATAATAAGATGTTATATGTTTGATTTTTATTTATTTCGTTGTTTAAAATTCAAAAATATGTACTCAAAATATGTACACAATGAGTTCAATTTGCAAAATTACAAAAAAAAAGTAAGAACATAGCTAATGAAAGCCGAATTATTATATAAAAAACGGAGGAGCTTGTGATTGAAGCCCCTCCGTGCATGTAAATATTAGGAAATTAGCTATTATAGCATAACTTTACTAACATATTGTTTACCATTAGCGTCGGTAGCGCTCACGATGTAAATACCCTTGTTAAGGTTATCGATTTGAACTTCTTGTGAGTTCTTAGCTGAAGCTACTAAGTGTCCTGAGATAGAGTAAACATTGATAACTGCAGCTTCGATGCCTGCTACATGCAATGCACCGTTAGACTTCCAAGCCTTGATGTTCACCTTTTCTTCAATCACTTCTTTGATAGCCGAAGGATATAGGCGACCCTTGTGGATGAAGTGTGCAACACTTTGACCGTTGATACAAACCCAAACATTTAGATCGAAGTTTTCGTCGGTTAGTTCGCAAAGAATGCTTGTAGCACCTTCAACATTGCTATGAGAACCAAGACCTTGAGCAGGGAACATTCCGTGGTTAGTAGTAGCCGATGTGTAATTGTTAGTTACATCAACAAGAGTGAATTGACCACCAGTGTAACCTTCCTTGTAGGCAGTAGCAATCACATATTTCATTTTGCCATAAGCAGTTTCGCACATAGAAGTACCTGCCTTGCCAGTTGCGCTTTCGTTCATAGCAACCAATAGAGTACCATCCTTAGAGAATTTCTTAGGAGCAGAACCTTGAGCGTCGATCCATAAATCGGCGTCTTCGTTGATGCTGATACCAGCAGCGCCAAGACCATCGGCTTCGCCACCAAGAGTCAATGCAGTGCCGTTAGCATCCTTGAAAGGAATAGCTGTAGGAGCAGAAGCAAACTTACCGCGGTTGATCTTGTAGTAGTAAAGAGCGCTTGCGTCGGCGTTAGTGTACCACACACCACCCTTGTTTAGATTGCCTTCGAAAGCGAAGTTACCACCAAGAGAGATGCTTGCGTGAGTTGCGTCTTCGTAGATTTTAACAGGAGCAGCTGTTTCGCTTTCCCACTTGTATAGACGAAGAGTTTCGCCAGCTTTCACAGCGTTAGTACCAACGATGATGCCACCTTCGATAACCTTGATTGCAGAAAGAGCTAAAGAAGCGTTAGCATCGATGCCTTCTACGCTAAGGTTGCCAACTTTTGCACCTGTGAACGCATTCAAAATTGCGATTTCAGGAGCAGCGCCCGACTTGCATTGAAGAACATAAAGCTTATCGCCATTCTTAGCGATGCTACGAACCATGTTGCTGTTGTTGCCAGTGAAGTTCCACACTTCGTCCATTGATTCGATGTTTTGCTTGATGTATTGGATAGGTTCGAAGTCAACGCGTACGCCTGTAGACTTGCAATCTTGCACAGTAACGGTTTTGGTATAAGTGTGATAGTGTTGCTTCTTCACTTCCACTGTATAAGTGCCAGCTTCAAGTTCGAAGAATGCAAACACACCATTGTGCCAATCGTCGGTAGTGAAAGTTTGTACCAAATTGTTGTTGGCATCATAAAGGTTTACTTCGGCACCATTTACAGCCAAGTATTGGTCGCGACCATAAGATACATATTGAGTGTAGCCACAAGGTTCGGTCAAATCACGGATATCACCCACGATACAGCCCTTGAAAGTGCCTGTACCACCTGGGCAAAGCATAGTAGCTTGAAGGATTTGCCAAGCAAGAATCTTGTTGTAAGTGTTGCTCTTAAGACGAAGAGCTTCACCACGATAGTCGTGGAACCAAGTTTCAACCAAGTAACCAGGACAGTTGTTAGTGCGAAGCACGCCGTAGTTCCAACCATTGAATGCATAGTCAGAAAGCGAACGAGGAGTGCTGTAGGTTACTTCAGTAAGGTTGTTTTCAGTGTGGCATTCGGCAACCTTCAATCCCATTTCCTTAGAAGGAGAGATGGCTTCTTGTGAATCTTGTTGGTTGCTTGTAACAGTACCTTTGTAGAAAGAAACTGTGTAGTTGGCTTTCGAGTTAGCACCATTGGTGTGAAGCGAAATGAAATAACCACCATAACTATTTGATTGAGAAGCGATAGTAGAAAGACCCAAGTCGTCGTCGGAAGTATTAGTAACACGCGACATCTTGACCTTAGCATTGTTAGCTTCAAAGAAATCTCTCAAGTGGAAACCGCGTTCAAGGTTACCTTCTGATTCCCAGAAATCAGGAATTTCAGAGAAAGGAAGAACGATTTGGCGGTCGTCGCTATCGTGTCCACCATGACCAGGATTTAAATAGAATTTCTTGCCACCTAAGTCGGCTGCACTTGCTGTGAAAACGAATCCTGCAAGTATTGCTATAATTGAATATATCTTTTTCATAATGGATTACTTTTCTTTGATAGTCATTACATAAAGTTTTCCGTCGGTAGTGTGGTAAGCAATCTTGTTGCCATCTTCCGATACCGAAGGGTACATTTTAATCTCGCCTGAAACTGGTGTCAATTGTTGAGGCATAGCACCTTTTTGAGCCTTGATGATAACGATGTCGCTTGCAGTGAACTGGTGTCCGTCGTCTTCGTCGCACATACCTACAACATAGTCGTTACCTCTCCACACTGGAGCATGGATAGTACCAAGGTGGATAAGGTTTTTACCATTAAGGTCGCTTACATAAGCATCGTTGCCAGCAACGAAAAGAAGTTTAGTCTTGTCGGGTGACATGCTTGACCAGCAGTAGCTTACATCGCGAGTAGCAGTAGAAAGAGGATCGACTACTGTGCGCACGCCATTGTTGTAAACTACAAGTTTAAGATCTTCTTCGGTTACATATACCGATGTGTTAGCATTGCTTTGAACAGCTTTGCCATTGATGACAGTTTTCTTGAAAGAACGACCGTCTACAGCAAAAGTAACATTGTTACCATCGATAGCAATGCGGTTGATGTGGTTGATATTCTTTTGGATAGCAACTTTAGCTTTAGTCTTAACATCGATTTGGTAAAGTGAAATGCGTTGGTTCATATAGTCGGCATCGCGTGCGATGATAGTTTTACCATCGGCACTAATAGCAGGCATGTAACCAGCACCAGCCATATCAGTGAGCTTAGTGTAGGTTTGATTCTTAATGTCGACGATACCAAGACCTACGAAGTTTTCAGAACTAACAAGCAGAGATTCTCCGCCAGGCATAAACTTAGGGTGAAAAACAGCAGCATTGTTGCCTATTTTCACCTGCTGATTGCTAATTACCTCAAATTTTTGAGCATAGCCATATAGAGCTGATGCTAAAATGGTAATACTGAGTAAAAATTTCTTCATATTAAGTAAGTTTTAGGTTTAAATTAATGCAAATATAGCATTTTTTTGTGAAAGCAAGGGAATTTCTTCGGTCAAAGTAAAAACTTAGATATTAATAAGCAAAAAAACGATGCCCAACCAAGAAGGAAAGGCATCGTTTGTGATGTGAAAAGTATTAAATTAAATTATTGCTTTTCGAACTTAAAACCAGCGTACATGCCATCATACTTGTTGAGCAATGAAGCTACTGAAGAAAGAGTAGATTGTCCTGTGTAAGAAGCGATAGCAGAAACGAATTTGATAAGTTTGCTCGCGTCGAACATGATGCTCAAAGTAGTGCCTTTGCTCACATAAGCAGTAACTTTGCCAAGACCAGCAAGTTTGCCGAAAGTGAATACCATAGTACCTTCGGTTGTGCCCTTTTCAACAGTACCAGTGATTTGACGACCATTCTTAAGAGTGATAGTTAGGTTACCATCTTGAGTGAAAGTGAAAGTAGCCTTGTCAAGACCTACTTTTTTGTAGTAAGGGTCAAGTTTGCTTTCGATAGTAGATGCAGCAGCTACACCACCAGCCTTTTCAAGAACATTTTCGCTCTTGAAAGAGATAGCAGAACCTGAAGATTTCCAAGTGCCAGCAAGGTCGGCTACTTCAAGTTTGTCGGTCTTAAGAATGTTGTCAACTATGTTGCCTGCGTTGTCACCGATAACATTAGAAACTGCGTCTTTGATGCTACTCCAATCCCATGCTTGAGCTTGGTTGAAAGACAAAAGCATCGCTGTAGCCAAAATGATAGTTTTGATTGATTTCATAGTGTAAAAATGTTTTTGATAAGTTTGTGAACGCAAAATTAATAAAAAATATTTTGAAACAAGGGATTTGAACTTTTTTAAAATATCGACATTGATAATTGTAGCAAAAATATCGACGAGTAGTACAAATGGAGGTTAATTTTAATAAAATTAAGGTATAAGTTGGTGAAAATGTCGTTTTTTTCAAATATAAGTCCGAAAGCCCGTAAAGTTTTTGTAATTTTGCAAATATTTTGCTTAATTACGATAACTATGTAGTTAAGTGACATGAAGAGAAATAAATAAAACAAAAAATAAACAAGAAGAGATTTATGAAATTAAAGCATTTTGGATTGCTGGCAATGCTTGGCGTGCTATTGTGGTCGTGTAGCGACGATAGTGGCATCAAGAGTGGCGACGGCAATGGGCAGATTCGTGCAAATCTTAAGGCCAACTATGGTGTGACACCATCGTTGAAAGCTTCGGGAGATGCAGTAGCCGAAACGGAGCCAATTTCACCAGAGATTGCCGATTTTTCGGTTAGATTGACAAAGAAAGATGGCTCTTACGACAAAACATGGGCCTCTGTTGTGGATTTCCCAACTGACAAAAAGTTCCCTACAGGAGCATATGCAATGGAAATTACTTATGGTGATGAAGTCGTTGATGGCTTTGAAAGACCATACTACTATGGAAGTGAAGAATTCCAAGTTATCGATGACGAAGTAGCGACTCCAACTATCGAAGCAAAATTGGGTAACTCGATGGTGTCGTTGTCGTATACTGAAGCATTTAAGAATTATTTTGCATCTTATTCGGCGCAAGTGCGCACAGCCAATGGCTCATTGATTGAATATAGCAATGACGAAACTCGCCCAGTGTATGTGAAATCGGGTAAAGTATCGTTCCGCCTATCGTTTGTCAAGACTAATGGCGTAGAAAGCACAATAGAACCTGCTGCTATCAGCAATGCAGAACCTGCAACACACTATCGTGTAACATTCGATGTGAACGAAGGCAATGTGGGCGATGCTGTGCTATCGGTAACCTATGACGATACAACCGAGCAAGAACCTATTGAAGTTGTGTTGACCGATGAAGTGCTATCGGCTCCAGAACCAGAAGCTGTAGCAAAGGGATTTGAAAACAATACTACAATTGACCTTATCGAAGGTGATGAGGTGAGTGCATCGGTTGCTCTTGTGGCTCAAGCAGGTATCAAGAATGTGTTGTTGAAGGTGAACTCACCATATCTTGAAAGCCTTGGTTGGGCAAAAGAAATCGACTTGATGAATGTAACTGACGATCAAAAGGCGTTGTTGCAAAAGAGTGGTTTGGTAGTGAAGGGTGTGTGGAATAATCCTGACAAGATGGCTTTGGTTAACTTCAGCGAACTTATTCCAAACTTGAAGCCTACAGGCGATAATGTGGCACACTCATTCAGCGTAGAAGTGGTGGATGTGCTTGGCCGTACAGCCGAAAGCCCAATCACAATCAATCTGAACACAGCAGCCGTAGTGTTCGAAATGAGCAATGCACAAAGAGCTACTATGGGCTCATTGGAAGGTACATTCGATTTTGCATTCAATGGTAAGATGGAGAATGTGATGTTCAAGACAATCAACGACTATGGTGTGGTAGAAACTGCTACAGTGAAGTCGCTTAAGGATAACAAAAACGGAACATATACAGTTACACTATCAATCCCTGATAATATGTCATCGGTAACAGTGATAGGTTACTATCGTGGCGAAGAAAAGGAAAGATTGAACATTCCAGTAGCATTGTCGTTCACATTGAGTGCAAACGACTATGATGTGTGGGCTACAAAAGCTACAGTGAAGGCATCTTCACGCATTGTTTCGAAGGTGATGAGCAATGTGAAGGCAGTGTATGTGAATGGAACACAAACATCAAGCTTTACAAAAGATGATGCACAAAACACATTCACTGTTATGGGCTTGACTCCAGGCGTGCAAAACACTATTAAGGTTGTGGTAGACGATAATGGCTATGATTGCGAAGCGTCGATTGCATTGACAACCGAAACTGCAGCACAAGTGGGTAATGCAGGTTTTGAAGAATGGGGTGATTATGATTGGTCATTCAATCACAATGGTAGCTTGGGTGGACAAAGCAGTCCAATGAAGTACTATAAGCCTTGGAACTCTTCGGAATCAGATATCTGGTGGGATTCAAATGTAACAAATTCATTGCGTCCAAGCCTAACAATTGGTTATACTTATTTCAAGTGTTTCCCATTGGTTCAATATTCAACCGATTGTCATGGCGGAAGTCGTTCGGCTCAAATTACAGTTGCCAACGTGGGTAATACTAATTCAACAGTAATGACAACTGGTACATGGTATGTAGGCGAATTGTTTATCGGTAAGGGTAACGATGGCTCAAATGGAGATTGGAGCCGTTCGTCAGAAGGACATAGCTTCCCATCTCGTCCTACATCGTTGTCGTTCTGGTATGAATATGCACCTTATGGCACTGATGCTTGCTCGGTAGATATCCAAATCAAGGCTGCAGATGGAACAGTGATTGGCTCGGCTTCGGCAAGTGGAGATACTGAAGTATCGGAATGGGCAGAAGCAGTGTTGCCAATCAATTATACAGTAACCAATAAGAAAGCTGCAACAATCTGTATTTCATTTAAGGCATCTACATCATCATCGCATGAATGTGATAACGGAGGTTCTTATTTGGAAATTGCAGGTTCTAGAAACACTGGTGATAAGTACAGAATTAAGCTGTCTTCGGTGCTTCGAGTTGATGACATTGTGTTGAATTATTAAACAGACAAGGATAAGATATGAAAAAGATATTATATATAATGATAGCAACAATCCTTTCGGCAATGTCGTTAGTAAGTTGTGATAAAGGTCTTGTTGATGAAGTAGAACAATTAGGCAAAGTGTCGTTCAAGGGCTTTGGCGTAACAGTCTTGAATGATGAAGAAGTGATAGAAGGCCGTTCATCATCGGTAGATGTGTCAACATTCAAGGTGAATGTGCAAAATAAAATCACTGGCGTGAAGGTGAATTCATGGACTTATAGTGAAATGCCAGAAATCGTAGAACTTCCTGTGGGTAGTTACACTGTAGAAGTGTATAATGCCGAAGTGAAGAACGCAGCATGGGAATCACCTTATTTCTATGGTGTGAAGGACTTCGAAGTGAAGAAAAATGATATCGCGATAGTGGAAAATGTGGTTTGTAAGTTGGCCAACTTGAAAGTAAGTATCAAGTACAGCAACGAACTAAAGAATGCTATCGGAACAGGCGAAGATGTGAAGGTGAATGTGCTTGTGGGCGAAAATAGCTCTCTTGACTTTGCTTATAACGAAACACGCGCAGGATATTTCCGTTGCGACAACGAAAACAAGAGCCTTGTGGCTACATTCTCGGGTAGCGTAGACGGATTCTATATCACAGAATACAAAGTGATAAGTGATGTTGCAGCAGGTCAACACCGCATTATCACATTCTCATTGCAAACTCCTCCAGATGTAACCGATGAAACTGGTTTGGTGGGAACATCGGGCTTTAGCGTAAGTGGTGATGTTACAACTATCGATCTAACTGAAAATATCCCTGTAGATGAAGAGCTTATTCAACCAGATGATTTCTTGAGCGTGAGCGATGATGTGTTGAACTTCGGAATGAAGGCATCAAGCAAGGGTGTTACAGTGAATACATCGGCTGAATGGAGCGCAACAAGTAACGCTCAATGGTGTAGCGTATCACCAGCAACTGGCGTGGGTGGCGAAAGCACACTTACAATCAGCGTAACCGATAATATGGTAGAAGCTGAACGCGAAGCAGTGGTAACTGTGGTAATGGGCGACTTGAGCTATGACATCGCAGTGAAGCAAGCAGCTTATTCAGAACAACCAACATTTGACGCACCATCAGTTACAAGCGCAACTATCGACTTGAATGCAGTCAATGTGGTAACAGCGAGCTCAATTGTTGATGTTGATGTGCTTGCTCCTGGCAAGATTGCTAAGTTCAATGTTAAGATTAGCATGAGCGATGGTAACGGTGGCGTACTTGACTTGTCGAGCGTAGGTCTTGCTAATGAATTTGACTTGTGTAACCCTGGCGCATACAAAGATGGTCTTGTAGGTCTTGGTTTGCCAGTGAACGAACAAGTGAAGGGCAAAACTGAAATGAAGTTTGATATCTCAGGCTTTATGGGTCTTCTTGTGATATATAGTGGTGACCATGTATTCAACCTTGAAGTGGTAGATGAATTGGGGCAATCAACATCAGCAACATTAAAACTAAAAGTAGATTAAGGCTATGAAGAAGGTAATAAGTGCATTATTAGCAATGTTTGCTATCGTGGCTGTGTCTACTTCGTGTAGCGATGAAAAAGTTGCGGTGGCAGGCGAAGGCAAGGTGAAGCTGTCGATGACAGTGAGTGATGAAGTGACAGTGCTTGGTCGCTCTATTTCAAACGAGGAACTTACTTCGTTGCAAGAATCGTGCAAGATATATGTATATAGCTCAAAAGGCTTGATACGCAAATATAAGGGAATCGATGAAGTGCCAAGTGAATTGTGGCTCGTGAGCGGCGACTATAAGGCTGAAGCTTGGGCTGGTGATAGCGTGGCAGCTTCTTTCGATAAGAAGTATTACAAGGGTAGCACTACATTTACAGTGAGTCCTGAAAAGACAGCCGAAGCTAACATCAATTGTAAAATTGCCAATGTGCTTGCATCGGCAAAATTTGATGCGTCGGTAGGCGAAGTGCTAAGTGATTATAAGATTACAATCGCCAATACAAAGGGTTTTCTTGAGTTTAGTAACGAAAATGCCGATGCAAAGGGTTACTACATGATGCCTAAGGGTGATACAAAGCTTACTTATACTATCACTGGTACAAAAGTAGGTGGCGACACTTATGTGCAAACAGGTGAAATCCTTGATGTGAAGCCAGCAATGGAATATGCTCTTACAATCAAGTTTAATTCTAAAGAATTTGATCCAGTGGGAGGTGCTTGGTTTAAGATTGTAGTGGACGAATCGGCAGTAGAAGTGAATGACGAAGTGGTGGTAACAGCTGCTCCTCGCATTACAGCTAATTTCGATTTGTCGCAACCAAAATCGGGCGAAGAAGGCAGTTTCCAAAAGATTTCAATCTATGCAAGTGTTGTGGAACAAATTACTGCCGTAGAACTTAGTGGATTGAATCAAATAGGTTTCACTTCGAGCGATGAAATATCTTATCTACAAATGACCGAAGCCACTAAGCAAGAACTTATGGCATTTGGTATTACAATTAAGTGCCCATTAGCAACAAATGAGTATCCAGAAGGCGATGTTCGTGCAGCAAAAATCACTTTCAGCGCCGAATTGCTTAACTCACTTACTAATGGAACTTATCCAATCGTTATCAAAGTAACCGACAACAAGGGTAAATATCGCATAGCTACATTCTGCATTGAAGTAAGCAACGATGCTGTGAAGGCTCTTCAAGTGGAAGGTTATGATGTGTGGGCAACAAGCGCAACATTGCGTGGTACAATCGTGAAAGAAGGTACAACAGGTGCTGGTATCGAATACCGTAAGGTGGGTGGTGCATGGGCTAAGGCTTATTCAGATGATTCGGCTTCATTCAGCCTTGTAGTTGAAGGTCTTGAACCAGGTACATCGTACGAATATCGTGCGTTTGCCGATAACGATGGCGAAGGAAGAGCATTTACATCGAGCACTGTGTATACATTTGTAACTGAAAGCGAAGAGCAATTGCCAAATGCAGGATTTGAAGATTGGTGTCAACCATCGAAAGCTATTATCCCAGCAGCGTCGGAAGCTGAAATGTTCTGGGATTCAGGTAACCATGGTTCGGCAACAATGAATAAGAATATCACAGTAAGCGAATCAACAATCAAGAATAGTGGAAACTATTCGGCTAAATTGCAATCACAATTTGTGGGATTGGGTATTATTGGTAAGTTTGCTGCAGGTAACATCTTCACTGGTAAGTATCTTGCTACTGATGGTACCGATGGTGTTCTTGGTTTCGGTCGTCCATTCTCATCGCGTCCTAAGTCGCTTTCGGGATATGTAAAATATAACCCGAAAGCAGTGGATAATATCAATTCGGAAGCAGAATCGATGGGTTGTGTGGAAGGTGCTAACGACAAGGGTCACATTTATGTGGCATTGTTGACCGACTACACTGAAACATATGATGGAAGTACATTCCCAATAGTGGTTCAAACCAAGTCGTCTAATCGTCGCTTGTTCGACAAGAACGGAAGCAATGTTATCGCTTATGGTGAATGGACAAGCCAAGAAGCTACATGCAGCGATAACACAATGACACCATTTGAAATTACACTTACATATAAGCGCACCGATGTGAAGCCATCGGCAGTACTTGTGGTTTGCTCGGCAAGTTACTGGGGCGATTACTTCGCAGGAGGTGATGGTAGTGTGATGTATGTAGACGATTTCAAATTTAATTATTGATAAAAGAGGAGGCTGTGTCAAGATAAAAGATTGAGGCGCAGTCTCCTATGTTTTATAAACAAAATTGATGAAGAAACTAAGAGTAATATCGTCCCTATTGTTGCTCGTTGTGGCATTGAGTGTTACAGCTCAACAACAATTCAAGCGCAACCTTGAATCGGTGGATTTTGTGCCAAAAGGGCAATGGATGACGGGTGTGAGCGTGAGCTATTCACAAACCAACTTGGACAATTATCAATTCCTTATAGCCGAAGAACTTGAAGGCGATGTGTATTCATTCAAGGTTACACCAACTCTGTTGTATGCGTTCAAGGAAAATATGGCAGTAGGGGGAAAGTTTGGTTATTCTCGTTCGCGAAGCAATCTTGACAATGCAAGTATAAAGATTGACTCGGAAACCGACTATACAGCCGAAAACATGTATATGATTTCGCAAGAATACTCGGCAATGGGTGTATATCGCTATTATTTCAGTATAGGTCGTTCAAAACGATTCGGGATGTTTGGCGAAGCTCAATTAGAAGTAGGCTTGGGTCAATCGAAGATTCGTGAAGGCGTGGGACGAGATGTAGTGGGCTCGTTCAGCGATAATTTGTCTCTAAATCTGGGACTTGCACCGGGCGTGGTGATGTTTTTGAACAATTATTCGGCTATCGAGGTGAATGTGGGCGTGTTAGGCTTGTCGTACAACCACACAAAGCAAATCACAAACCAAGTTCACATAGCTAATTATAACTCAGCGGGAGCCAATTTCAAGATAAATTTGTTCTCTATCTCATTCGGAATGTTGTTTTACTTGTAAAAGGTTGTCGCTATGCTAAAAAGATATTTAATATTACTACTAATAGGACTTGTGAGTTCGGTAGTTATGCTTGGAGCGCAAGAAAACGCTCCAGTGGTGATACCTAATTCGAAGAAAGAGGTACAAGGAGATAGCCTTGCGAAAGTGATAGTGAAGGGCGACACAGTGAGTGTGATTTTGCCTGGTAAGAACTATAGCCGTTTCGATAGAGGTTTGTATAATCACTTGTTTGTTCCAAAAGGTCAATGGATGTTTGGCGCAACAGCTTCGTATAGCGAGTTCAATACCGATGATGTGCAACTATTGTCGTTCTTGAAAGATTTTAACTTCAAAGGTAAGTCGGTTTCGGTAAATCCTTATGGAGCTTATTTCTTCCGTAGCAATCAGTCAGCCGGTGTGAAGTTGGGTTACTCAAAAGATATTCTTGACTTGGGTAGCTTGAGCATTGATATTGACGAAGATATGAGTTTTGCGTTGAAGAATCTGCTATATGAAACGCAAAATTATTCGGCATCGTTGTTCTATCGCCACTATGTGGGTCTTGACAACAATCGCCGTTTTGCCGTGTTCAATGAAGTGGATTTGCGATTTGCGGCAGGTCATGGAAAGTTCGTTCGTTACTATAACAATGAGCCTCGCGACACTCGCACCGATACTAAAGAGGTGAGTTTGAACTTCTCGCCAGGTTTGTGCATATTCGTACACGATTATGTGAGCTTTAATGTGTCGTTTGGCGTGTTTGGTGTGTATTTGAAGAACGAAAAGCAAACAACCAATAACACCGAAGTGGGAAAGCGCTTCTCAAGTGGTGCTAATTTCAAGTTCAATGTGTTTAACCTAAATATGGGAATTGCAGTTCACATATAATGATGAGGAAGATGAAAACGATAATAAGTAAAATATTAATATTGTGCGTTGCGGCAATCACATTGAGTGGTTGCTTGAAGAACGACTTGCCTTATCCTATAGTAGAGCTCAAATTCCTTTCGATGGGAGCTGAAGGCGAGGTGAGTGGAGCCGAGATTGACAATGCAAACCGCAATGTAACTCTCACTCTTGGCGAAACTGTGAACTTGTCGAATGTGAAGATATTGTCGTACACAGTAACCGAAGGCGCTGAGTTGTCGGCCGACATAACAGGTGGTATCGACCTAACTAAGCCATATAGCGTGATGTTGTCGCTATATCAAGACTATATGTGGACCATCACAGCCCGTCAATCGGTGGAACGCTACTTTAGTGTAGAAGGTCAAGTGGGCGATGCTATTGTGGATGTGGCAGGAAAGCGTGCCATTGCTTATGTGTCGAAAAATACCGATTTGGCCAAGGTGCTTGTAACTTCGCTCAAACTTGGACCTAAGGGAATCACCACAATCACTCCTGAAGTGGTGGATAAAACCATCGATTGCAGTAATGGCCCTGTGCAAGTAGAAGTGAGCTACTTCGGCAAGAACGAAATATGGAATCTGTATGTCATAGCAACCAATGTGGCAGTGGATATTACAGTTGTCGATGCTTGGACTAATGTGGTGTGGGCTTATGGCTCGGCCGAAGCAGGCAAAGACAATGGTTTTGAATACCGAAAAGTGGGCGCAAGCAAGTGGAATAAAGTTCCTACATCGTGGATGACAATAGATGGAGGTACATTCAAGGCTTGTATCCGTCATCTTGATGCTAATACCGATTATGAAGTGCGAGCTTATAGTGGTGAATTGATTAGCGCAGAGGTGGCAGTAAAAACAGGCGGTTATTACGAAATTCCTAATGGATCATTTGATAATTGGTGGCTTGATGGCAAGGTGTGGTGCCCATGGGCTGAAGGAAGTACTCCATTCTGGGGAACAGGTAACAAGGGTGCTACAACACTTGGCGATAGTAACACTCTTCCATCGAGCGATACATGGGATGGTGGTGCAGGTTTCAGTGCACAACTTGATACTCGATTTATAGGTATTGCTACTGTGGGTAAACTTGCTGCAGGTAATATGTTCTCGGGTGATTATAAGAAGACCGACGGAACAAATGGTATTCTTGATTTTGGTCGCCCATGTAGCGAACGCCCAACACACATGAAGGGTTATTGGAAATATACTTGTATGCCTATAAGCCATTCATCGGCAGAATATGCACACCTTAAAGGTCAACCTGACACAGCTAATGTGTATGTGGCATTGACCGACTGGACTGCACCATTCGAAATTCGTACTAATCCAAAGACTCGTAATCTATTCGACAAAAATGCCGATTATGTGATAGCATACGGAATTGTGGAAACAGGAAAATCGATTGACCAATGGACCGAATTTACGGTAGAATTGGATTATCGTGATACCAATCGCAAGCCAAGTTATATCTTGATAGTGAGCTCGGCGAGCAAATATGGTGATTTCTTCACTGGAGGCTCGGGTAGTACACTTATGATCGACAATTATTGGCTCGAATGGGACTATGAGTAAATAGTAAATCATAATCAGACTGAAAAAACAACTAACTAATAAACATCTTATGAGAACGAATGAATTTTGGGCTTCAATATTGAAGAAGCTGATGTGTCTAATGCTTTTGGGTGTTCCGTTTGCGGGATTTAGCCAAGTAGACACTTATGAAATTGCTGAAAATGGCTATTTGCGTAGTCCAATGGAGGCAAAGAGTGGTATTGTGTTGTCAAACAACCGTTTTAGCGAAATCTATCTATTGCAAGATGGTGAATTGAAATCGCTTGTAAAGAGTAGAGGTTGTGGTATCTACACTCAAATGAATAGCGACAAGACATTGGTCGGATTCAAGAGTATCGACGAAAAGTATCGTCAAGCTCCAGCTGTGCTTGAAGTGGCAACTGGTAAGGTAACACTTCTTGAAGATTACAGCAATCAATGTGGTCAAGTATCGTTTGCTAACGATGGTACAATGGCTTACACAATGGGCAATAACTTGGTGGTGCGTAAGGGCGAAGAACGCAAGAGCTATGACCTTGGTTTCTACACTAATATTGCTAACATTTCACCTGATGGCAAGTATGTAGCTTATGGTAACCTTAATGGCGAATTTTTCGTTAAGGACCTTGTGGCAAGTACTACACAACAAGTGAATATCGAAGGTGGTTACAATGGTGTGTGGTCGCCAGATGGTAGCAAACTTGCAGTGCAAACAGCACAAGGCATGTTGTCAGTATTGGATAATGTGACAGGCAATGTGTATTCTCTTGGCAAGGGTTCTTCAGTATCGTGGGCAGGTAATTCTACTGAACTTGTGTATACAAAGGTAGAAGGCGAAAACGAAATGAAGGTTCTTGGTAGTAGCGTGAACAAGGTGAGATTTGATGGCACAAATGCAGTGAACTTGCTTGCTGCATCGGAAGATATGCCTACTGATGCTGTGATGACAAGCGATGGTAAGTTGCTTGTAGCATATTCATCGGGCGATCGTCGTGGTCTTGCAGTGCGCACAATGCCAGTGATGGGTAGCATCAGACCTCTATCGGCTATCGAAGAAGTGATGCTATATGAAATCGAAGAAGATAAGTTTGGTGCTCGTTTCGAAGGCGAAAATAAATTGGCTGCACGCGAATTCAACAAGAAACCACAAGTTGGAACTAAATCATACCAACAAACAATCGATGCACTTGATATTCCTTATTTGAATCAAGTGTATGATGTTACAGCAGTGAATGGTTGTACAAAGTGGGGATATGTAGCATGTGCGCCAACATCGGCATGTATGTTCTTGGGTTATTTCGGTTTGCTTGACCCAGTTCAAACATCTTCTCGCTATAATTCTTCAATCAAGCGTCAATATGCTTATCACATTGGTAATGTATATACCAATCAAGCTAAAACTGCTAAGTTTAGTGCAAAAGCAAGTGGTAATGGTTGTTCAGGTATTCCTGGTGGTTATGGCTTTATGTGGAATAGCGCATCGCCACAATCACACATGGTAGACTTTATGCTATTGAATGGTTGTGCTAAGGCTGAAAAGACTTATAGCTCAACAGTTGCATGGACTACATTCCAAAATGAATCGTCAGAAGGTCGTCCTTATCTTTTGTGTGTGAAACTTGGTTCAAGTGGACACGTAATTCTTGGTTTTGCTACTAACTGCGTGTATACAAGCAGCGAAGGATTTATCGAAAAGCAAGGTTCATTCGTGTGCCATGACCCTTATGGCGACTACAACTATGCTTCTTGGCCAAACTTCTCAGGTCAACACTCTTCATACGACTGGGTGGGTGTGAACAATGGTTATGCTAATATTGGCGAATACTACTGGAGCGTGTATGCAGTACCAGCTGCTGAAGGTGAAGAATTGCCAGAACTTCCTTATGTTATGCCAACAGATGGATCGGCTAACGCATTTGCTTATGATCTAAAGAGCGAAGTGGTAGGTGATGCACTTAATGTAAACTATTCACTTAATGTACCAGCAAAATCGGTGAATGTGAATGTGAAGAATGCTGCAGGCGAAGTGGTGGCTACAGTGACCGGCGCAACAAGAAAGGGCGACCAAACAGCAACTATTGATATTGCAAATCTTGCTGAAGGTGCTTACACTTGGGAAGTGGAAGTAGACGATGACAAGAAGCCTGCTATCCAAGAATTCACTGCATTGCAATTCTATCATCCTCGTGGCGTAGATGTTGACAACAATATGGAAAGTGAAAACTTTGGTGACCTATATGTTACTGAAGGTATGAGCACATCGGATGCAGTGTATTATTCGGGAACTAATGGCGGTGTAGGTCTATATATCTTCAATCCAAATATGACTGGTGTGAAGAATGAAAAGACAGGCAAGTACGCATTTATGGGCGATTTGACTTATACATATCACACTTATGCAGCCGACCTAGCTCGTGTACGTGTGGCTGAAGATGGTCGTATCTTTGTAACTCGTTGTAACAAGGCTGGCGATTATATCCTATATGCACCAAGTCAAGCTGATCTTGTGAAGAACAATAAGTGGACTTCTCTACTTAATGGAGTATCATTCAACTCATCAACTTATGAATATAGCAATGCTGACGGATTCGTTGCAGCAGCTAATGTAGGTTTAGATGTTAAGGGTTCGGGTGAAAATTTGGAAATGATTGCACTATCGGCTAATAGTACAGTGTTTAGCGCAAATGCAACAGGTTCACGCGTGAGCGAATATGCACTTGGTAATGCAACAGTGTTGCCAACTCCAACAAGTGTGACAGCGATGACTGATTATACAATCTTGCCTCGTGCTGCAAGCGTTGATTATGACAATCGTGGTGGTGCATGGTATTGCCAATATCGTGCTACTCCAAGCGCAGCTAACCCATCGTTGATTTATATCAATGAAAATGGTGAACAAAAATTGTTTGAAGGTGTAGGTGGTGCTGCTCGTGGTGGCGGTGGTATCCGTGTATCGCCTGATGGTAAGCAAATCGCTATTGCAAGCACAACAAGCTCATTCTCATTGTATGACTTGACATTCAATGAAAGTGGTGTGCCAACATTGACCGAGAAGGTAAGTGTTCGCCACGGTATCGGTACTAATGTGAACGATATTGCATGGGATTTGGCTGGTAACTTGTATATCTGTGGTAACTCGGGTGAATATTTGAAGGGGTATGCAATTCCTCGTGCTGAAGCATTTACAACTAAGGCAGCTTCTCGCTATGCGTTCAATGTGGGTGCATCGGCAATAGAAAATGTCGCAGCCGACGAAAATGCTCCTATCGAATACTACAATATGCAAGGTATGAAGGTAGACTCACCAGTGAATGGCGTGTTTATCAAGAAGCAAGGCGGAAAAGCAACTAAGGTGGTGATGTAATAGAGATATTATAACACTGAACAAATTAAAAGGACCAACCCAAAATAGAAGGGTTGGTCCTTTTTGAATTAGGAAAGGCCATAATTCTCACAATTTTGAACTATATTTGCAATAGTAAAGGTGTGTAACCTTGAAGAAAGTAGACTACTATTATAAAAGTGATAAATAAATGCCACAAGAACAGGTAAATATAAGAGAACGACAACGAACAAACTTGAAGACGCCTTCGATGTATAAGGTTTATATACATAATGACGATTTTACACCAATGGATTTCGTCGTTAAGGTGCTTAAAGTGGTGTTTTTTATGAATGAAGACAAGGCTAACGAGTTGATGCTACAAGTGCATTACTCCGATAAAGCAGTTGTGGGTATCTATACCTATGACCTTGCAGTGTCAAAAGCGAACAAGGCTACAGACATGGCTCGTAGCGAGGGTTTCCCACTTCGTTTAACTGTGGAATGTGAAGAATAAAAGATAGTATGGAGGAAATAAATCAAACCGAACTTGCCTCACGCCTATTGAATAAGGCTGTTGAGTTGTGTAATAGTTATAGACATGAGTTTATAATGCCAGAGCATCTATTGTGTGCTCTGTTGGAATGTAGATCGTTCAGAGCTGCATTGGAATGTTATGCCGATGTGGAAAATATAGAGGCTGCCGTAGGTTCTCACTTAGATGAACTGGAACGAGTGCCCGAAGATATGGAATATGAGCCAGAAGCATCAACTCAGATGCTTGAAGTGGTGGGCATAGCTTACCAAATGGTGTTGAGTAGTGGAGGCGATGCCGTAGATGTGACTCACTTGGCACGCGCCGTGATGCAACTTGAGGACTCATGGGCTGCTTATTTCATAAAAGAGGAATTGGGCGACTATGAAGCTGAGTTTATGAGCCAATTCATAACTGAAGCTGATTTTGATAACGCATTTGTTGGTAAAAACGATAATGCGAAGAATGATGCCAAAGAGCCAGTAGATGAAGTTTGGCGTAGATTTGTGGTGTGCATGAACGACAATTACGCCACCCGCAATCCTCTTATCGGAAGAGAGGAGGAATTGTTACGCACGATACAAGTGTTGTGTAGGCTCGACAAGAATAATCCATTACATGTGGGCGAACCAGGTGTGGGAAAGACTGCGCTTGTGTGGGGACTTGCTCGCATGATAGAAGAAAAACAAGTGCCCGAAAGGTTGATGAATAGTCGCATCTATCAGATAGATGTGGGTACATTGCTTGCTGGAACACAATATAGAGGTGATTTTGAAAACCGTATAAAGGTGATTATGGACGGCATTATGGCCGAAAGTGATGCCAATATAGTGTATATCGACGAGATTCACACACTTGTGGGTGCTGGAGCTAATGGCAATGGCGCAATGGACGCAAGTAATATGTTGAAACCTTATTTGGAGTGCGGAAAGATACGCTTCATAGGTTCAACAACCTACGATGAATATAATCGCCATTTCTCGAAGTCGAAAGGGCTTGTGCGTCGTTTCCAACAAATCGACATATTAGAACCAAGTATTGACGAGGCTAAGAATATTATTCGCCAACTTCAATCGCGATATGAGGAGTTTCATGGCGTGGTGTATGCGAGCGAGGCTATCGATTATGCAGTGGAGGCAAGCGCTAAGTATATCAACGAGCGATTCTTGCCAGACAAGGCTATAGATATCATCGACGAGGCTGGTGCTGCGAAGGAGTTGGAAAAGAGCAACCGTGAAGTGAACAAGAAGGATATTGCAAACATCTTGTCGAAGACATGTAAGGTGGATGCAATGGCTGAATGCGAAGAAGATGATTTCGCGCGTTTGGAAACATTGTCGGCTCGAATGCTTGGTAAGATTTATGGTCAAGACAATGCTATAAAACAAGTGGTTGAAACCGTGCAAATGTCGCGCGCAGGATTGCTCGATGAGAACAAGCCATTGGCATCGTTGCTGTTTGTGGGACCTACTGGTGTGGGTAAGACCGAAGTGGCAAAGGTGTTGTCGCACGAACTTGGTATCGAACTTTTGCGTTTCGACATGAGCGAATATACCGAAAAGCATGCCGTTGCCAAATTCATAGGCGCTCCTGCCGGATATGTAGGCTATGACGATGGCGGTTTGCTCACCGATGCTATAAGAAAGAATCCTCATTGTGTGCTTTTGCTCGATGAAATTGAGAAGGCGCACCAAGACATCTATAATATACTGCTACAAGTGATGGATTATGCTCGATTGACCGATAATAAAGGTCGTCAAGCCGATTTCCGTAATGTGATACTCATTATGACTTCGAATGCAGGCGCGCAGTACGCTACCCAAGCTATGGTTGGCTTCAATAGCAGTGTTACTCGAGGCGATGCGATGATGAAAGAGGTGAAACGAGTGTTCAAACCAGAGTTTTTGAATCGCTTGTCGGGAACTGTAGTGTTCAACGACATGAATCGCGAGATGGCAGAGTTGATTTTGCAAAAGAAGTTGCGTGAACTGGGCGACAAACTCAAGGCAAAGAATGTGGCGATGGAATTGAGCGACGAAGCATTCGAATATTTGCTTAAGGAGGGTTATAATCCTGTGTATGGCGCTCGCGAGATGGACCGAGTGATAGCTCAACAGCTCAAGCCAGTGCTTATGCGCGAGATTTTGTTTGGCTCAATGAAGCAAGGTGGAACAATCAAAATTGTATTGAAAGATGGCAGTATATTGGTTGGATGATGAAGATGGGGAAATATGGTTTCCCGATCCCAGAGAGGCTGAAGAGAGTGGATTGATAGCTGTGGGAGGCGATTTGTCGTTGGAACGACTCATATTGGCCTACTCAAATGGTTTCTTCCCTTGGTACTCGTATAAGCAGGAGGAATATCCTCATTGGTTCTGTCCTCAAAAGAGGTTTGTGATATTCCCCAATGAGATACACATAAGTCATTCGATGAAGCAAGTGTTGCGTAAGCGAAACTTTGAGGTTACTTTCAACACCGATTTCGAGGGTGTGATGCGTAATTGTGGCAATGTTGATGGCCGTTGGGACGACGAATATGCGTGGCTTGGCGAACACATCATTGAGGCCTATATGCAGTTGTATCGCATGGGGTTGGCTTATAGTGTGGAGGTGTGGCAAAATCAGCCCGATGAGAATGGCGAAGAGAAGCGCACGATGGTGGGCGGCTTGTATGGAGTGTCGTTCAACAACTCGTTTATAGGCGAAAGCATGTTCTCGCGCGTGCCTAATGGGTCGAAGATTGCGCTTATCTATCTTGCTGCTGCATTGAGGGGCAAAGAGAATTGTTTCATTGATTGTCAGATTGAGACAGCGCACCTCAAGTCGATGGGCGGTCGCTATATCCCCTATGATGAATACATGGAGATATTAAGGAAAGACTTAAAAGATTTCTATTGTTGAGATGAAAACAAAAAAATGCCTGCAAGGGCATTTTTTTTATTGTCATAATTCAAACGATTAAAAATAAAATAGGCTCGCCAGAATGACGAGCCTATTTCGTAGTTATTTATATAGTCTTGTTTTATTATAATTCAAGATTATAGTTGAGGACCAGCAGCAACTAGAGCCTTACCAGCTTCGTTAGTTGTGTACTTGCTGAAGTTCTTGATGAAACGAGCAGCCAAGTCCTTAGCCTTTTCTTCCCATTGAGCAGCGTCAGCGTAAGTGTCGCGTGGGTCAAGGATCTTAGGATCTACGCCAGGAAGTTCAGTTGGAACTTCGAATGAGAAGTAAGGGATAGTCTTAGTAGGAGCAGTGTTGATGCTACCGTCAAGGATAGCGTCGATGATACCACGAGTATCCTTGATAGAGATACGCTTACCTGTACCGTTCCAACCAGTGTTTACCAAGTATGCCTTAGCGCCGTTAGCTTCCATTCTCTTAACCAATTCTTCAGCGTACTTAGTTGGGTGCAATTCAAGGAATGCAGCACCGAAACAAGCTGAGAAAGTAGGAGTTGGTTCAGTGATACCGCGTTCAGTACCAGCAAGCTTAGCAGTGAAACCGCTTAGGAAGTAGTACTTAGCTTGTTCTGGATTAAGGATAGATACTGGAGGAAGTACACCGAATGCGTCAGCTGAAAGGAAGATTACTTGCTTAGCAGCAGGACCCTTAGAAACTGGCTTAACGATGTTTTGGATGTGGTCGATTGGGTAAGAAACGCGAGTATTTTCAGTTACGCTCTTATCGTTGAAATCGATCTTACCATTAGCGTCAACAGTTACATTTTCAAGAAGTGCGTTGCGCTTGATAGCGTTGAAGATATCTGGTTCAGATTCCTTGTCAAGGTTGATAACCTTAGCGTAGCAACCACCTTCGTAGTTGAATACACCTTCGTCGTCCCAACCGTGTTCGTCGTCACCGATTAGCTTACGCTTAGGGTCAGTAGAAAGAGTAGTCTTACCTGTACCAGAAAGACCGAAGAAGATAGCAGTGCTCTTTTCTTCCATGTCAGTGTTAGCTGAACAGTGCATAGAAGCGATACCTTCAAGAGGCTTGAAGAAGTTCATCATAGAGAAAAGACCCTTCTTCATTTCACCACCGTACCAAGTGTTAAGGATAACTTGTTCCTTAGAAGTTAGGTTGAATACAACAGCTGTGTCAGAGTTCAAGCCAAGTTCAGCATAGTTTTCAGCCTTAGCCTTAGAAGCGTTGTAAACGATGAAGTCTGGTTCGAAAGATTCAAGTTCTTCAGCAGTTGGGCGGATGAACATGTTAGTTACGAAGTGAGCTTGCCAAGCAACTTCAACGATGAAGCGCACCTTCAAGCAAGTAGCCTTGTTAGCACCGCAGAAACCGTCAACAACGAAAAGACGCTTGTTAGAAAGTTCCTTAACAGCAAGATCCTTGATCTTAGCCCAAGCTTCTTCAGTTACAGGCTTGTTATCATTCTTATATTCTTCAGAAGTCCACCACACTTTGTCAGCGCTGAAAGCGTCCTTCACAATGAATTTGTCCTTAGGAGAGCGACCAGTGTAGATACCAGTCATTACATTTACTGCGCCAAGTTCAGTTTCTTGACCTTTTTCAAAACCTTCAAGAGTTGGCTTAGTTTCTTCTTCGAAAAGTTGTTCGTAAGAAGGGTTGTACACGATTTCAGGTGTGCCAACGATGCCATACTTAGTTAAATCAATCTTTGTCATTACCTTTATTTGTATAAATAAGAAATTAATAAATTTTTACCTACTTAGTGGAATATCATAATTCCGATGCAAAATTAGTATTTTTTTTGGAGAAAAAATAGTGAATAAAGAAATTTTTCCACAATATTTTGTGAAGAATACTTAATAAATTACATTAAATAGGTGTGGGGGTGTAGTTCCCTTGTAAAAATAACACTTGTGAGCACAGTAAAGTTTTATGGTTTAAAGTTTTTAGTGTAGTGGTAGTGATTGGGGGTGAAATTGTATCAAATGGACTATAAAAGGAAAAAAAATAGAGCAGAATTAGGCGGTGTAAATGCTGGGAATGATAGAAAAGTGAGTTTTTTTTGAAGAAAAATTTTGCAGAATAAGAAAAAAGTCGTATCTTTGCACTCGCAAAAGCCCAGATGGCGGAATCGGTAGACGCGCTGGTCTCAAACACCAGTGGGGCAACCCATCCCGGTTCGATCCCGGGTCTGGGTACAAAGCGGAAGAGTAGAAATGCTTTTCCGCTTTTACTTTTTTGTGATGTTGTGGACTAATAGATCCGAATAAGTCAGGAACTCTAAATATATAAAATATGAAACACCTATTAAATTTTTTTGCTTTAGCAGTACTTATTAGTATATGCACTCTTTTTACATCTTGTGGAGATGGTGAATGGCAGTCGTCTTATAATGATGACAAGTATGTTGGCGAATGGAGAATAGTTAGATATGCAACTACTTATAATGATGAAGTCATTACTGATAAAGGTGAACTTGATGAAAAATGGATGTATGGTTGGTTAATTCTTTCGAAAAGTTCATTTAAATCAGCAACTGAAATTATTGCAGGGAATTATGTGGTCAAAGATGATAAGATTATATTCTACTATGAAGCAATCGGTGGTAAATATTCTGATTCATATGATGTTTTTTCATTTGATAATGAGGAACTAGTTCTTACTGACTCGGAATCTCATACTGAGATTTTTACATTGAGGAAGTTTCATGAAGGCTCTATCAATACCCAAGATATTGAAGGCAAATGGAGAGCTGCCGGTATGATAACTTACCATAATAATGGCAATAAATCTTTCGGCTTTACTGAGCGTTTGAATGGTTTGGAATACATTAATATTTCTAATACAGATATTACATTAATGGGCAAGAATAGAACTTGTTCTTACTACATAGCTAACAATAATTTGTACACAACACCTAGTTTGAGTGAATTCGGTATC
>JAEIGA010000402.1_pt1 | contig 63405 bp, 117 predicted proteins | sample 9270691 | NCBI WGS metagenome assembly JAEIGA01 (sample SAMN17057246, study PRJNA624740) | gut metagenome | biome: biome; isolation source: fecal sample | host: Bos grunniens | place: China: Xizang | collected 2019 | reverse complement strand
TTTCGAAGCCTACGGACAATGCAGGGATAGCAGAAGAATAGCAGAACTTGAACAGAAGTTGGAAGCAGAACGCAGTTCTAGAATTGCACTTGTAAATAAGATTACCGAACTTGAAGCACAGATTGAGAAAATGAAGTGGCATAAAGTTTCTGACAGTGATTTACCAAAAGATAGGCATAACGTTTATGTGGTTTATCTGAATGGTTATTGTCATTTAGAAAAAACAATAGCGTCATTTCGTCATAAACATTGGGTAATTAACGGGCTTAAAACGGAATGTGAGATTATTGCTTGGTGTGAGTTACCAAAATGGGAGATAAAAGAATGACAAAAGCAGAACTTGAGAAAGAAGCAGAAGAATATGCACTTGCAAATAGAAGTATGTGCGTAGAGGGTGATAATGCAGATTTACTTAAAGAGGTTTTCTTAGATGTTGCAGAGCCAAGAGAAAAGCAGATACAGATAGACGCTGAGCAGATAAGAGCCTTGCAGAAACAGAACGGAGAATTGACAGACGAACTGAAAACCTTAAGGGAGTCTGTAAAAGACTATGGTGCAAAATGCTACGAAAACGGACTAAGGAACGGAAAAAGAAAACTAGAGCAACAGATTGAGAAAATGAAACAAGAACTAGAACAGGCTAAGAAAGTCAAGGTAGTTGAACATTTTGAAGCCTACGGACAATGCAGAGATAGCAGAAGAATCGCTGAACTTGAAGCAAAACTTAAACACGCAGAAGAAAACTGTATAAATAAAACTTGTGTTGTGTTCAAGGACAAAGAAGATTGTGTTGCTAAATTATTGGAACTTGAAAAAGAAAATGCAGAACTGAAATCTGACAATGATGCTAGAAAGTTTGCTATGGCTATGAGTGAAAAGGTTGAAAAGCAGTTGCGAGAAGAAAATGCAAATGATGAAGGATATGCAAGAACCTTGCAGACTATTCAATTATCAAAGGCAAAAGACCTTCTTAATGAGTTTATGAGAATAAGCAAAGCAAGTGATGAAGATTTTGAACACGATTATTCAGAACTTATTGGAGAAGCAGAGCAATTCATAAGCGAGGTGGAGAAATAAAAATTGAAATAGATAACCCTTGCTATCATTGTTATACAGGTGCGGTTGGATATTGCAGAGAAATTGGGTGTAAATATGAACATTATTCTTGGAGCGAAGATTTAGAAACTGATTATAAAGTTGAATATGATGATGAAGATGATAAGGAGTGACTATGTTTGAGAAAGAAGCAGAAGAAATAGCAAAAGATATTTACATTCACCATTTTGATGATGATGTAAACTACCCCGAAGTATTAAAAGCACTTACAACAGGAGTTCAGAAAGGTGCAGAGTTCGGCTATAACAAGGCTGATGAATGGCATTTTATGAAAGACGTAAATTGCTATGAAGATTTACACTTTCCACCCGAAGAAGAAAAAGGCAGAGTGCTTATTTGGAAAGTCCAAGTCATTACTGAAAAGGGAATTAAAGAACCTGTATGTTATCATTGTGGAAGTTATGGTGATTTGTGGTATGAAATAAATGCTTATCACGTTATCGCTTGGAAAGAAATTGTACTTCCAGAACTAAAGGAGACTGAATAGAAATGAGAAGAATTGAGATTATTAAAAATAAAAATTATTTGTGTAATTTTTGCAGTAAAAACAATTGCGAATATGAAATCAGAAATAATGGAACAATTGTGTTTTGTTTATGTAAAGAATGTTATAAAGATTTAATTTTAAAATTAACCGAATCCTATCCAAAGGAGAGTGAATAAATGACTAGAACTAAAGCAGAACAGATTGAAATGATGATTATGAAAGAATTATCCAGGGATTCACTTTCAGAATTACTTGACTATTATGGTATTCAGTTATGTGAACTTGAACAGTTCATGGAACGAGCCAAAACAGATTTAGAGGAGAATAAATGACAGTAGAAAAACTTCATGAAGAGTTGTCTTTGCTTATCGAACAAGGACATGCAAATACAAGAGTAACTGCAAACATCAATTTCAAATCACCTTGGGATTTGAAAAAAGGTGAAGAAGTTGGCGATTTTTGGCTTGGATATTTGGATTGGGTATATTATCAAAGTGGTGATATTGAATTGCGGTTCTCAGATAGAGTGGAGGAAGAATAATTACTCAGACAAATCTACGAGAAAAGAATGTCCATAACAGCAACGGTAAGTAGCGTAAGCCTTACCGTCTTTATGGATAATCGGAGTTCCAAAGTCACGCCAAGCAACTCCAATACTGTTCATAACCTGTTTATTGGTCTTTGACTCTTCAATACATTTAGGACACTTCATTGAGTAAGAATATCCTGTAAGAAAGAAACAAGAAAATATAATAACAATAATAGCAATAAACTTCTTCATAAAATACCTCACTAAAATGATAACTCTCTCTGCAAATCTGCATTATTTACAGGCTTGAGCATATAGGTTCTTTTGAGTACTTGAGCCAATCCGTCATCAAGAATTTTGCGTACGGAAAATGTGAGAGTTCCCCAGATACTTGTAGCTTCAGGAATAGCAGTAACAATATAATCATGTTCGTTTAATGGACTGTCTGAATTTATATAAGCTGAACATAATTCTTCACCTTCCTCGGGGAACCAATTAAAATGATAAAACACTGATTTTGATACTGTGAAGTTTATCCAGATTCTACCCTGAGTTTTATGATACTTATTTCCAAGAACAACATCTGTGTTCATTTTCTCAATTTCAGAATAATTAGTATCTTCATAACCCAATGCAACTTTTCTTTCAGGAGAGAATATCGTACAAGGCTGGCCCCAAATCGACAACTGCTTGTCCATATATGAGATATACTGTTCATATGCAAGAAAGTTTTCTATACTCATACAAAATATATAAAAAAAGCACACCCGTTTAAGAGTGTGCCTTTTTCATGTGATTTAATTCGAACTAGTTACGGTAGATGTAATACCACTCGCCGTTGTACTCAGTCTCATTCTCCACACCGTCATAAGCTGCAAGAGAACCACGGCCATCGTTAGTTTTAACTTCTTCAATAATTCTATCAACATCAAGAAGATTGTGTTCTTTAACAACGTCTCTGAAAGATTCGTCACCAAAGTTCATTTTATACCATTCAACGGCATTTTCGCCATTAACATAGTCGGTCTTGAATCTGTCCTGCAAATCCCATTCATCTACAGTACATCTTTTAAAGTCAGGGTTACCATATTCATCGGTTTCAAAGTCTTCATCTGTAATGAGGTCTCGGTCGTAACACTCTTCAACAAGACGGTTTTCATAAGTGCTGCTGCTTTCTCTCGAAAATTCATCTGCAAGATAATCAGCTTCTTCATCAAGTGCTTCTTCAAACCACCTAGTATCAATTGCATTATCGAGAATCCATGTCTGGAACCAATCTGAGAAAGAATCGATTCCAAGGTCATCGATAATTGATTCTACGCTAACTCTGAACTGTTCGTCAGCTTCTTCGTCAGTGTAAACATAATAGTCATCACCGTTTACACTGTAATGACCATATCCATCATCATATACATCATCTACAGTAACTTCGTTACCATTTTCATTAAACCACTGTACAAGTGCATTAATTTTTTCGTCTTCCATAAATATCTCCTGTGTATTTAGGTTATGTAATTATAATATCAAATAAATATTATCTTGTAAAGGATACTTTACAGCAAGTCATCCATTGTTACTACCGGCCCTTGAGGTTCTGTAAAATCCTCATTTTCCATAGGCTCTACAGGTTCAGGAGCACCGCCTTCTTCAGGAGACTCTTCACCCATTTCACCCATATCCATATCAACATCAATATCCATATCTGCACCGCCCATAGGCATTCCACCAGATTCTGTGACGTTGTTTTCTTCTTCTGCGAACTCACCCTCGCCTGTCTCTTCTGGCATGAACAGATTGTCTGCAACATCCATTACATTTGCGATATATTCGACACACTTAAACATCGCTTCAACGATATCAGTATAATTATTTCCTTGTAATGTAATTTCAGTGTTATCAATCTGGATTTTATTAAGGTATCCGCTGTAATGTATTTCTACATCATCGATTACAACATAATCATCTTTCAATTCTGTCTCAAGACCAACATTCTCAGCAATGGCATACACCAGAGTTTTCCAATCATAGACGTCTTCCAGAAAGATGATACTGAGCATCTTATTAAAATCTATCTGAGCAACGTCTTTAACACAGGCATAAAACATGATACAAATCTGATACAGTAATGTTATCGGTGTCATGAATTCCAACGCAAGATAATTCTCAGACAGATAATTATCTGCATAAAGAACTTTGATGTTACCGTTAGTAATATTCATTGCACATTTTACAGTATCTTCGATTGAGATTATAAGCTCTACGTTTTCATTTGTTGTAGTCATTGTAAACTTATAAAGACTTTCAGGCAGCTGAAGTCTTTTTGTAAATTCTTCCACAACAGTTGAAATATTATCAATAGTCATTATTCATTCTCCTGTTCAATATCTGTGACATTATCTTCATCTTCCCACCATGTATCAGGGTCAAGATTATCAACATCTTCAGATGTTTCTTCTGTAACAGTTTCTTCAACCTGTTCTTCCGGTGTCTGGTCTTCACTCATATTTTCTTCCTCCACTTGTTGTTCAAAGAATACGTCACCTTTTTCGTTTTTCTTACCGATTGTGATTGTAGTACCTTTAGTGTTTACCGCATAGATTGATTGACCGTCATTAAGACGACCATAATATGTAGCAAATAATTTAGTGACTATATCTTTATGAGACAATATCCATTCAATTATTTTATCTGTATGTTTGCAGCTGGTACTTCTTAAATTAGGATTGCGTATTTTTGGAAATCTATTCTCTCTCGGAACGCCATAAAGATATCCGAGCTGTGTACCCTCATAGCTAAAACCCCAATACAGCTGGCTGGGGCATGTACAGCGAGTATGAACATCTGCGTAGTTAATTGCGTAATCTACAGCATCTTCAAAATCAATATCTTTATCTTTTCCGATAGTGTAAAAGTCTTCAAACAAGACAAATACTTTATATTTAGTTACATTAGTGCCGCCAGTCTTCTTATCTTTCTTTCCGTACTGTGATGATTTAATTGTGAACACGAGAGTATTCGCATAACAATATTCCAGCTCAGGTTCTTCCAATTCTGCGAGGTGTTCTCTTCTGTGTATAAAATCCATATCCTCAGCATCTCGGAGTTCTTTGAGAGTAAATGAGTATATCGGATTCAATTCTTTAATGTTGTTCATATTTAATATTTAATTCTCTCTAACATTAATAATAGACTTTTATTCGATTAAATCTTGATAAATGATTGAAATACTAATGTTAGTGTAGTATGATATAACTTAGATTAGATTGAGGAGATATTGCATGAATGACGATGAATTAATACCGGTATCTTTAATTAAAGATGAGCTGCGAATGGGCAGATGGAGCTTCTCTACATGGGGCTAGATATCTAGGAATTAAAATTACCAAACTGTGGAGAACTAATTATTGTACCAAATCAGATTATCTTAAACTCAAAGAATTTTGTAATCAACCCGATATAGAAAACATTAAACGACAAATAAAAGAAGAACATCGTTTGGAAACTTGTATGGAACGTTATGGCGGTAATTCGCCTATGTCTTCGCCTGAGGTTGTAAATAAAATTAAAAACACCTGCATGGAAAAATACGGTGTTGAAAGTGTTCTAAAAGATAAAAAAAATCAGAGAAAAAATAAATGATGTTTTAGTTGATAAATATGGAACATCTGTGATTACTAATATTCCAGAAGTTAAAGAAAAAACGAAAAAGACATGCTTAGAACGATATGGCGTTGAGTATTCAACTCAATCTAAACAAATGATAGAGAATGCCAGACGGACTAAAACAGAACGATATGGTACTTCTGGTTATAACAACAGAGAAAAATGCAAACAAACGTGTTTGAAAAAATACGGTAAATCTAACGTTAAACAAGTGGATAAAGTTAAAGAAAAAGGAGTACGCACATGTTTAGAAAAATACGGAGTGAAATATTATACTCAGACACAAGAAATGAAAAATAAATCTGAGCAAACATGTATGAAAAAGTATGGTGTGAGAAAACCAACACAATCAGGAGAAATACGAGAAAAGGCGAAAAGGACAATGTTCGAGCGTTATGGTGTAGAACATGCGTTACAATCTAACGATGTTTTAAGGAAATCGCATAAAAAATGGGAAGTATGTGGATTGTCAAATATAAGTTTTGCGTCTAAAGAAGAAGCTTATTTTTATGTCTATTTGAAAGACCATGATTATAGTTTCGAATATCAAGTAGAATATCCTTTACCGTACAAAGATGACTATGGACAAGAACATATATTCATTGTGGATTTCAAGGTGAATGATGAATACATTGAGATAAAAGGAAATCAATTCTTTGATTCTGAAGGAAATCCAAAATTTATATACAATAAAAACGATGTTGACGATAATCACAAACGATTGAGACTATGGGAATTAAAATTAAATGTCATAAAATCTAATAATGACATTAAATTAATATTGTCAAAATCTTTTAATAAGGGCGGTGATTATTTCTATATGAAAGAATATTTTAACAAAAACTATACCTTCATTAAAAAATTTTAGTTATAATGCTTTACAAAGATATTATTTTATTATATATTATTATTACAAACAATAAATCTTAGGAGGCTTTTATGCACGGAATTATGGAACACGATACCATGTTTAGTGGAAATGGAATTAGACCTTGGCATGGTTTAGGAACTGTTATTGACGGAACGGTTAATTCAGACGAAGCTATTAAATTAGCTAATCTTGGATGGGATGTTGTACAGCAACCTGTATTTCTCAAAGATGGAACTGAAATTCCAGATTTCTTTGTGAATGTACGTTCTGATACAAACGATGTGCTTGGAATGGTAAAAGGTAAATATAAAATTGTACAGAACAAAGATGCCTTCGAATTTACAAACAACATCATAGAAAATTCAAGAGGTGTCGAATGTAGATACGAAACCGCAGGCTCACTTTTCAATGGTAAACGAACTTTTATGTTAGTTAGATTACCAGATGTCGATTTAGTCGGTGATACTACTGAAAACTATTTATGTGTATCAAATAGTCATGACGGCACGACAGGGTTGATAGCGTCTGTGAGTTGTGTGAGGGTAGTGTGTTCAAACACCTTGCAGCTTGCAATCAACGGTGCTCAGAGAACTTGGAATCTTCGTCATACAGAATCAATCAAAGGTAAACAGGCTGAAGCAGAACAGGCTCTCGGACTTGCACTCAACTACACAGAACGTGTGAAAGAGGATGCAATCAAAATGGCAGGGCAGAAAGTTCGTGAAGAATCTTTCTTCCGTGAATTGTTCAAGAAGATGAATCTTTCTGAAAAATCTACCGAAAAGGTTGGTCTTGCAATTGCAGACATCTATCACAACAAGGAAGACCTTCAGAACTTCAAGGGAACTGCCTGGGGTCTTTACAATTCTGTAGCTGATTTCGTTTCTAACGGCGAACCACTTCGCAAAACTTCTACAAGTGCCGATTGGAAAATGGCTAACTTTATGAACGGATACTCAATGCTCTCTATGGCTGAGGATATCTTGAAGTCAGCTTAATTCTAACATTAAATCAGGGTGACGAATCACCCTGATTATTTTTAGGAGCAACAAGTATGAGTAGAATATTTTGTAATATCAACGGTAGAAAATATCAATGGCTTATGTGTAAAGATTACATCACTTTCACTGATGTAAAAGATAAAGATTCTTTTCTTACTGTAGAAAAGAATCAGTTTACCACAATTTCAAAATTAGTAAATCATCCGTTCTTTAAGAGAACAGTGTACAATTAATTTTCCAGAAATCCTTTACAAAGTAATATTTATTTGATATTATAATTACATAAACTAAATGCTTTAGGAGGCATGTTATGGGATATGAATCAAAATTAGTAGTTGTTAAGAAGTGGAGCTTCGATAGTGAAGGTTCTTATGGAGAAGCTATCGCAGAACTTAATCTTTGTGGAATGCCAAACACATTCTTTCCAATCAGTGAAACATTTGAAAACGAGATTGAACCAAACAAATACATCTTTATGAATGACAGTGAAGTTTCAAGTGATAAATATGGAGAACTACTTCGTTATACTTCAGTTGAAAATCTTCTTAAAGTTCTTTACAAATGCGAAGATGAAGAACATTATCGCAGAACAGAAATGGCAATCAACTTATTGAAATCATTCATCACAAACGATTGGGAAGACATTGTAGTTTTCCACTACGGATATTAATTGAGAGGAGACAGTAGTTATGGATAATACAGCATTCTACAACAGAATCTTAAACGGACAGGAAACAGCAGAAGACATTGTTAAGTTCAACAATATGTGTCAGGACTATTCAGATATCTATAAGGATATCAACGGGTTCCGACCACGAGATGAAGAATCTATGTGCGTAAACGCTTACAGTGGAACTCCAGACATTGAAAAGTTCCGTGAACTTCTTAAACAGGGAATTAATCCTCTAGCTTGGGTTTATGATACAGATGATGAAGACCCTGACTATATGGACTTGTGGGCTGAAGAATGCATAGAACGTGATTTCATGGAAAGTGATGTTTCAAAGGAACAGATTCTTGATAGACATCCTGAATACGAACAGTATTTCGTTTAATTACATCAACGCAGTAACGAGAACCTTGTCCTGGAATTCTTTCTTATCAGATTCAAGCTTTTTAGACCAATACTCGACAAGGTTCGTTGTTTCTTTACTTACACCAAGTGATTGAGCTGACATAAGCTGTTCGTAATTGAATATATTACACATGTCGAATAAAACATCTTTCAGAGCACCATATTCATAATCGTACAGATACCATTCTTCCGCATTTCTATCAATGTTCGGAAGATATTCTATTCTTATCAGATGATTATTCTTTACTTGCAGTAATTGTCTTCCCTCTTCGTCTACCGGCCATAATTCGTAATCACCGTCAAGTTCAAGTTGTCTACTCATCATGTTAAGATTACTTCTGAGTTCCAGATAATCTGCAATAGAACTCAGTGAATTAAAAGTGTTACCGCCTACAATAAAAGGCATAAGCCCTACCTCAGGAAGAATAGTGTTCAATTGTTCATCAAAGGTATCCTGATAATAAGCGTTATTGATTACATCTACTTTGTATGGAGTTACATCAACAAACCATCCGCCTTTATACATCATTATATCATCTGGCTTAAACAATATTGCTCTCGGAGTAAAGATAACCTGGTCAAGCCAAGTTAATGCCTGTTGCAGCATATCTTCCAAATCTTCTTTATCGAGCATACTTGCAATCTTTTTGAAACGATTGTTACCTTCTGTAAGAATTTGTTCTTTTGTGTATTTCTTTAATGAAACCATAATGTAACCTCACTTAATATGTAAATAAAAAAGAGAACCTTGTGCGGATATGGATGTGAGTGTGAGGTCCGCACAAGGTTCTCAAAAACTATTAATGCTTAGGAGGCCAAAAATAGTTTATTTTTCTTTCTTAGTTTTAGATTCGGATTTTACCACCCATCTTTTTTACTTCAGATTTGAGTTCATCCATTTCTTTTTTCATCTGACTCATGAAATCCATCTGAGACTTAATTACCTCATTCTGTGAGGCAACTACGCTTTCTAACGCAGAATTATCAGATGACATAACAGCTGTCATCTCTTTGTAGCCGTTATTCTTGATATCCTCAATCTTAGCAAGGTCCTCGGCATCAAGATGCTTGATGTACTTATTATCTTTGCCCTTGAGAGGTACTGGAATTGCAACCGGATTCTTGAACGCAAGGATACGGATAGCATCATCATAATTTACCTCGGTACCCTGAATGTTTGTTACAGGGTCTACGAGGAAAATGTTAATGTTACGACCATCCAAAGTTGTCTGTAAAAACTTACCCTGAATAGGTTGAAGTCTGATTGTTCTCTTACTCATGTTTTTCTCCTGAATAATAAATTCTAATTATAATATAATAATAGAATTATCTGTCAGACAAACTTATCGTTTCCATACAGTTCCACAATAGCAATCGATACCATCGTTCATATAATTATACAGATATCTGGCAAGGTCTGTTTTACTATTGATTGTGTAATCACCATTCTTATCGATATAAAGATTATTTACACAAGATACACCGCCAAGGTCAAGGTCACCGGCTGTTACTTCATATTCTTTAGAACAGGTTACAGGGAACTTGAACGGTACAGCCTCTCCGTTACTTGCTTTACAACCTAAGAACGAATCTTCAATTAATCGAGGTGTATCATCAACATACTTTACAAATCCATCAAGATTCAAAGGATTATCACGTTTTACAACAAATGAAGAACAAAGCTGTTTAAGTGTCATAGGTGTAACTTCTTCTTCAACTTTGACGTTAGATTTTAAGAAAGCTGATACAATCTCTTTAGCCTCTCTCTTATTATAAACCCCATTCAGCGTCATCACACGAGCATCTTCATTGAGAATGTCCTGTTTGAATGTATTTTTAATCTTACCTTGTCTGAGAGATGTCGCAATCATAAGCTGTTCATTATTATCACCGACATCATCTTTAGCCGCAAGAAGTTTTTCAGAATCAACACCAAAGTTACCGAGGGCATCGCCAAGAATAGTTTTGATAAGATATTCTTTGTCATACTGAACTTCCATAGCCGTAAAACTGTCTGTGATTTCTTTAAGATTCTCGACAGCAATTTTAAGACTTTCGCCTTTATCCTGGTCTTCCTGAATTGTATTAGATACAGTAGCGTATTTCCAATCATCTTTAGTAACATTATAACCAAGCGAACGAAGATGTAAATAATCGATATTCTTAAGTGCATCGTATGTACTATAAGAAAGTGTTTTACATACTTTAGCAAATCGTTTATCCCAAGTAAGTGCAGCACTGTCACCAAGTGAACTAGGTGTATCTTCAGAAAATCCAATCATGGATGGCTGAATCTGAAGTGCCGCAAAGAGTTTCTGGTACTGTGTATCGAGGTCTTTAAGTGCTTTAATGTCAGGATTTCCTGCGACTTCCTGAACATTTACGCCTTGATTCTGTGTCTGAGGAACAATAACTTCAAAGTTTTGTCCGATGCCTCGGCTACTCATTCCGTCAGAATCATAATTGACTCGTCTTACTTTCTTGAAGAGATTACGGTAATAATTAAGAACCTGAATAGCTGATTTACTGTAAACCTGAGCACCAACATTTACTGAAATGATTCTGTAATAGTTACTCTGGTCCATTCTGTTCAAAAGCAATGCATCTTCAATTACATTTACATTTCTCCATGGTTTACTTGCCTGTCCCAGATAACTGTTTGCGTAGGTAAATTCATTTTGTAATGTTTGTTCGATAGGATTAGAAGAACTACTTCCCATTGTGATAGAAACGTTTTTAGAGTTACCGCCAAGGTTTTTGTAATACTCAAGCTGACTGTAAGTATATTCATAAGACGGAACAAAGTCGCCGTTTTCGTTTATGAATCCGATAGTTTTGCCGCTGAGTATAATCGGTGTGATACTTGTAAAGTCAGGAATTGGAACAACCCTTTCGAGAACACCTTCAGGACTGTAAATATGTTTCCAAGGTAACTGTCCCCACAAAAGATTATTATATCCTGTAGTAAGTAAAAACTGATTTACACCAATAGCATCGTGGAAGTCTTTTAATTCATTTTCGATAAGCGTAGATGGTGTAATAAGCGTAAACAATTCATTATTACCGTTTGTCTGGAAAGTTGTCTGCATTACAGCTTTTACAGCTGAGCCACAAATAGGGTCATCAACCATTGAAGGAACATCTTTGAGTGCATTTAGAATAGACCTTGATGATGTAGATGTCTCTAATGAATAAGTTGCATAATTGGTATTTTCTTCGACCTGTTGAAAAAGGTCTTCGTCTTCTTCACGTGTAAGGAAATGTTTAACTAACTGCGGAATCGTTTGTTTAGTATTGTTCTTGTTATTATTCATTTAAGGATTTTCCTCCATCTTATATAAATAATATGTAAAAATAAAGGAAAATCCTACAAAAAATTATTCTAACGATTCAGAATATTCATCACCGTCATAATCATCCATAGGTACATCGTCTATTTCATCACTGTAGAATTCATCCTCATCAAGTTCATTAAAATACCCATCGAGAGCATTATCAAATTCTTCTACAGACATTTCAGCATAATCATCATAAATATGGAAATAATCTTCAAGTGTTGTTCGGATATCTGACTTATTATCAAATTGAGATATTTTATCTTCAAGTTCTTCTGCCTGACTTCCGCTTACAGGAAAATAATCTGAGAGCGATGATTTAATTACAGATGAGTTAATAGAACCATATCCTGACACGTATGTTGTGGGTCTAGCATCACTACCGAATTCGTCAGACACAGCAATTCTTACACCATCATCTGTTTGATTATATTTATCTTCAATGTTACCATTAATTATTGAAATTATATTCCAAGAGTTAGTGTTAATTTTTTCATAAACAGTATTCACATCATGCCATGAATTATCTTCTTTGAACGCAAATTTAGTACCGATAGGAAATTCAGATAAAGCATTTAATTCCTGTTTTCGAAATTCTGGTGTTGAGGCGTGTGTTGCTTTATGCTGTCTAACCATATCGAAATATTGTTCTTTCGATATAGATGATTTAATCACGCCAGGTTTCCACTTATCGATAAGTTCTGCAGCCTTACGTTTTCCGTAACCGTGTTTCTTTGTGAGAGTATCCTTAAGTTCAGCTTCAGTAATCTTACCTGTTACAAACTCATCATGAAGATTGCCCATAGCGGTCTTTGACTCTATGGGTTTCTTATTTAATGCGTTAGCGATTTTTTTTTTATCTGTATCGAGTACGGTTACTGAGTAAAGTCCAAGTCTGTATTTCAATTCAGAATAGTCATTCATTATCGCTTTTACCGCTTCCGTAACTGGTTGTGGAATCGGTGTGTAATTATATTCGTTAAAATAAACTGTTGTTCCTTTAGGTGTTGTACCGAACAAATCTGCAAGTTCGTTTACAGCACTCTTTACTTTAGAATCCATAGTAAATTCTCCTTTAAGAATATTTAATCTTAAAACCCTTTTAACTGTTGAAACATTGTAAAAAACTGCATTACTCTTTGAGAATAAGCAGATAGATTTTCATATTCTTTCTGAATCGGTGCAAGAGGCGGTTGTCCTTTACTGAAATCAAAATACATCTTCTCGTCTTCGAATACTTCATCAAGTAATTCGTTTGATTTTTCACTAAACTGTGAAGCGTTATTACAATCTTTTAATGAGTATTTGAAATAAGCATATGTATGATATCTTTTTCTCATAAATTCTAAGTATTCTTGTGGTGTCATAATATAATCTCCTTACAATTTAATACTAGACTCGAAATGTACTCCCATTCGCACCAGGATTGATTTGGAGAGGTTTTGTTAAGAAAATAGTGTAATTACTCATTTAAGCATTAAATCGCACTATAGTGAAAATATTGATGTTCTATAATTATATTAGAATAATCTTAAAATCCTTTACTTTTTGTTTTATTCTGTGTTATAATCAAGATATCTTAAGTGCTTAGGAGGCATATATGATTACAGTACAGGCATTAACAAAGACAGAGATTTGTAAGAAGGCTATTAAGGCAGCTTCATTCGTAGCTGACAGTCCTAACGGTATTCGTGTTATGTATCAGAAAAACGGAGACCATTATCTTTTCATCATGCAGAAAGGAACCGGTCGATGTACTGAAAAACCAACTGTAATTGACTATCATGCTTTCTGTAACGGACTTAGAACATGCTGCAACGAAAGATGGAGTATGCAGATTTATCAGACAAGAAAAGTCATTACTTGGAAATAAAGGAGTGTTGTTATGGAAGACGAAGAATTCAAGAACGCAAAAGACATACCTGAGTCTCAAATCGTAACTACAAAATATCTTGATACTAGCCGTGTTATGAGTCAGGAGGAGATAGATGAACTCCTGACCCGTATCAACTCAGACGATTAATCTTTTTTATTGATAACGCTATCTAATGTTTGTTTGCACATCTTGATAGCGTCATCACCCTCTATCTTATTGCCTTTACCGAGATTAATACTGGCTAGAACATTCTCAGGATTGACTTCAAACTGTGCTATATAGTTTTCTGTAGTAAGGTCTGTTTTTCCAAAATTAATCATTAAAACATTATCGTTACTATCCTCTGTAATAGTCTGCCTTACATCAGCTGGCAACTTGATTAATTTACCCAATATATCAGTAAGGAAGTTTCTTGTGATTCCGCTTAGTTTATATTGTTTAATCTTATTCTGAAAATCAACAAGGTTATTAATAAGCAAACAGCTTCGAATAAAGTTAGACGCAAGTCCCATAGTTCCAAGCATACCATCCTGATATCCGGTTACGTTCTTACCGTTATATTTAGACTTCTTTTTCGGTTTGGATTCAATTACATTATCTTCTTCGATGTCAGAATTTTCCATACTTGATTTAACCATAGACGCAGCGACTTTCTTCTTTTTCTTCTTTGGCTCTTCTACAACATTATCCTCTTCCTCAGTCACTGTTTCAATAACATCTTCATCATCAAACCATGTGTCAGGGTCCATATCATCAATCTCAGTTACATTATCCTCTTCAATGACTTCTTCTGTTGAATCTGGTGTAGTTTCTTGTGCTGTATCAGTTACATTATTTTCCTCAGCATCTTCCATCTGATTTTGAGGTTGCTGTGTTTCTCCAACTTCAATCTTACTTGCTTTCTCAGGAATTTCACCCTCAGGGTTCCAGTCGGATTCATTCCAAGAATCGGGAATATTATTATCATAAACCCACTGAGCCTCTTGAGGTTTGAGACCTGTCTTCAAATCAACACATCGAATCTTATTTCCGTTCTTGTATAAATGCCACACTTGAAAATCCTGTGTTGCAGGATTTCCCGTAAGAACTTTGTAATGACCTTTACCTTCACCCATTTCCTGAATCTTTCCGACATTTATACGACCTGCACTATAATCTTTTTTGGTTCGTGTTTGTCCATCTCTGGCATCTGTAAAAGTACGTCTGTAAGGGCCGTTACCACGAATCCATTTTTCAGCGTCTTCAGCGTATAAAGTGTTATTAGCCCAATCTTTTACTTTTTGTGCCTTTTCTTTAAGATTATCTATTTTATCTTTAATTCCGTATTTTACTTCACCAAGCGGATTAAAAGAAAGGATGAGACCAGAATTAATACTGTTCATGAACAATTTGGTAAACATATCTACAGATACAGAATCACCCTCTTCAATCTCAGGAAACAGATTTGCGGAATCATCGAGACTATCTACAACCCATTTTCCATTACCTACAAAAGTAGCTTCAACTGTAGTTTCAGTTCCTTTAGAGTTTAACGTAACATTAATATTATTTCCACCGGTGATAAGACCATCTACAAGTACACCAGCTGACTCAAGTTTATTCTTAAGAACTAAAGGAATTTTTCCTGTAATCTCAATAGATGATTTAAGAAGTTTATTCATGTCCATAAATAGATTCTCCACATATAAATAATATGTAAAAAAGGCGGAAGTTGTTCCGCCTTTTATATTTATTCTCTTACATTTTCAACAGTATCCGCCCAATACTCCCAAAGAGTTATGGTATACTCAAGACTGTCTATTGCATTATTGTAATATACTTCCCATGCGTAATCGTCATCATCACTTGCTGGTGGATTTAGTTCCGGTCTTACGGGTCTTGGTGGCAGTATCTTTTGATTCTGTGGTTTTGTTACGCAGCTTGTCATTATTGTCACTAGCAGACTTACGAGCATGACTACGCAAATCTTTTTTATCTTTAGCATTTGCAATCTCCTTATACTTTTCGTCTTTCTTTGCAGTTTCTTCCTGTACCTTTTCAGTGTAGTCTTTAAGGTCTTCTGCATTCTGTTTATAGGCATCAGCAATCTTTCTATTGTCCTTAGCCTCTTCAGATTTCTTACATGCAAACTTAATTGCAAGTACAAGACAGAGTAACAGGATAATAATTATTCCAACTCCGATAATTATCATTTTCATTTATTTGTTCTCCATTACCACATTGTAAAATCTTTATCACTATTGCGAATGAAAATATTATTTTGAAACTCCATATTAGTGTCACTAACCCTTAAATAAGATTGAATCCCCATATTACCAATTAAAAGTGGGTATGCTTCAATAAGATGTGGAGTATCAGAAAGGTCATCAATATTAACAATAAGAACTTTTTTTTGATTCAATTCAGCCAAATCAGCGGGTGCTTTATCAAAATTAAAATATATTACACCGCCCTCTCCACCTCTATTACTCATATTCCAACAATAAGCAGTTGCTCCGCCACCACTTGCATTTGGATTAACTACATAGTTATTTCCATCTTTTGTAATTTCTACTGTTCTACTACTCATTTATTTGTTCTCCTTGAAATTAAGATTAATGGCAACCTTATCTTTAGTAAGCCTTACATCTACAGATTCAATAGTCGGGTCTTTTACAAACTTCTTTGCATTCTCAACACACTTGTCCACAACATGTGACCAGTTTGGAGTTGGCATATTAGAAAGTTTATCGAGTTCTTCCTGTACATTTATTCCCTTTTTCTTTGGAAATAATCCTGACATTTCGTTAGGCATATCTTTCATTTTTCATTTTCCTCTTCTTCAATATTAGATTCTTCTTTTGGTAAAAGTTTATCTGCAAATGCAAGTCCGACTTTCTGTCCTACATTTACCCCAAGATACATCATACTAATCGCAAAGAAGTATGAGAGTGCTTTCTCAATAAGACTTACAAGACCTTCTACAATCTGTTTTGTAAAAACCATTACGACAGCACACCATGCAATCACAAGAATCGCAATAATAAGCCAAGTAATCCATACAACGAACTTGCGACTGTCTGTCTTTTTAGTTTTCTCCTGTTCCATTTTAGTTTTCTCCTCTATCATATTTATCAATACATTTAGCAATGAGTACAGATACTGCAATGATGCCAACCATCATAGCACTACCAATAATCATTCCTAAAATAATTTTAAGCATTACCATTTATACCTCGCTGTCTATGTCATCGTTTTTATTGATACAATCTCTTATGACAAAAATAAGAACCATAATACCTATAGTCATAAGAGATAATGAAAGTATAATTTCAAGTATTTTATCAATCATTGTGATACTCATAAAAATCATCTACCAACGATGACCAGCCTTCGTAACCAATCAAAGCAAACAGTTCATTATCGTTTTTTGGTTCATATTTTTCATAAAGAGCCTTAGCACGTTCAGGATACTTTTTTATGAACTCTGCCAAATCTTCAACAAGTCCGGCATCATATTGTTTGATAACCTCTTCATCCTCACCCATTTTGTCAGATATAGCTTCAGCAACAAGATATGCGGTGCCATAAAGTTCAGACCAGTCACCGAAAAGAACTTCTTCAGGAGTCAATATATCGGAATAATAGTCCTTATACCATTCAAATATTTCTTTATCAGAGGCTTCACAATAATTATCATCAAAACAACCAGCACTCTTCTGTAACCAATAATCATAATCCATAATAATATTTACTCCTAGTTAGCTGCCTTTCTCTTAGGCGTTTTCTTACCGACTTCTTCATCACGTAGTGCTTTTAATACGGATACATCTAACTTAATATCGTTCATTGTATCCGTAAGCTTATTAAGACTGGAAATTATAGCCTCGTTCTGTTTCTGTATAATATCCTTACATTCTTTAATCTCCTCCGAATTCCTTTTAACTTGAGAATTCATAGTAGCCCCCTTCCAGATTAATCCGGCAAGTGGAAGAATATAAATTATGTCTTTAATCCACGCTATGTCGCTAAGTTGTGCTGTAGTCATATATACCTCCACAACGATAATCATTATACCATTGATTCAGTAAAATATATAAAATAAAGAAAAGACATAGAGCGGAAAACTATTGGGTGAGGAGTAATACACCCTTAAAAACGCTCTATGTCTTTATAACAAATATTTAATTCTTTCTTAACCAATCGAAATACTTTCTATTCTCTAACAGTTTATCTAATGTTTCATCATCACACGATAGGAAACAGAATGTCGCATAGATTATTCCGATTAGTACCAGAACTATATCAACTAATATCCTCATCTAAATCCTCAAAACAACTAGGAGTAACATCCGGCCAATAACTTACTCTAAACAGTCTTTTATCTTTAACAAGCGGATGAGATTCTGCCATTGCAGCTCTGTCTTCTTCAACAATTCTCTTTACCTCATCTTCAAGAGCTTTATTCCTTGCTGTTCTGTACTCACCCGTCAGTTTAAGGTTCTTCATTGCTGTTCGAAGTAATGCCTCAGATACATGAAGTTCTTTAGCATAATCCATAATCAACAGGCTTTTGTCGTTTTCCTCATTAATAAAATTATCAAGAAAACTTACAGCTTCCTCGGACCATGCTTTACAGATATGATGCTCAACAAAAATCATTTCTGCAACAAATCCATGTTCTTGAAGCACCTTAATTATTCTTGATGGTGTTCTGTTGTACTTTTGGGATAATTCTGTGGTCGTGATGAGATTGTCCAATTTGTTCTCCTGTCCTGTGTAAACTTCTGTAATGCACCATAGAAAAATACTACAGTAACATCTCCGTATTTATAACTGTTTGGAATAGATTTACTGTTATCTTTCATTTCCAAAGTATCAGCACATCTTTTCCAAGTGTCAGTAGATAGTTCCTTACTTACATCAACTTCAACCTTATATTGACTTACGGAGTATGCCTTGCACTGTCCGTTAAAGTATCTGTTGATTTTATTTGCTACTTCATTGCTGTTCATTAGTTATCTCCGTACATCAACATTATGTATTCGTCCTGTAAAGCTACAAGATGGTTTATCGGAAGGTTATCAAGTTCATTGTCACTATAGCCAATATTATGCAGCCATTCCCAAAACATTTTTACCCTCATTTCATTACCACCCTGCCGCCGCAATATGGACAAGATAAGAATATCTGAACCATCGACTTGTGTTTCTTCTTTGCCAATTTCCAAACATTTACTTTCTGATTAATACAGCCAATATAGAACCAGTCTTTATTGTTCTTACATTCTTGCCAATTACAAGGAACCAAATTAGGTTTTTCTTCTTCCATGAGTTTCTCCTTCATAACTTTAATAATAGAATTATATCTCAGACAGTAAAGTTAAAAAAAAAAGGATACCCTGCCGTCCGATAAAGTGAACAAAAAAACAGACAACAGGGCATCCTAAAACATTTGGAGTTAATCACATGACATATCCGTGGGTGGGAGGGAAATACGGATACACCAAGATAACTACATTAATAATATTAGAATCAGATTTTTGAAAATAAAAAGAACCTTCATACTGACAGTACAAAGGTCCTAAGGAGGTGTCATGCATAAAAACATGTCATTAATAATATTAGAATCTGCTACGAAACAGAGTAGAAATTTTTGAGTAAGTGGCAAAGTTTAGGATTAAGATTTCTTTCCTCTTCGTCTGTAAGTGTAATAACGATATTAGAATCATTACCGTCAAGCACACATTCTATATCAGCTTCAGGTACTTTCTCTTTAAGATACTCACACACCTTATAGACGCCGTACTCACGCCAATAATGAAAAGGAATACCATCTATTACAACTTCTTTGTGCATATTGATAAGGTCGAACTCTTTGCTGCCCTTAGACAGTTTCTTATATCTTACAGTGGCAAGTTCGACTATCTCTTCAATCATGTCTGTACAAGTCATCCTCTCTCCATGTATAAAAATATCTTTATTATGTCTTTACCAAGTTCAAGTCTGTACTGGCAAGATATACTGTTTACAGTATGTTCTATAATTTTAGAATCTATACCGTTTCTGTAATATTCCTGTATAACACCAAATTCAGATTGTTTCTGATTATTAAATGTACAACCGTTATTAAGTAATCTCTCTTTAAGAAGTTTAGCATAACTAAGAAGTCTTTTATTCATCTTGTTTCCACCTTAGAAGTGATTTATTTAATACTTAAAACCACGTCATAGATTGTTGTAGTAACGTTCGACCCTTAAAACAAGTAATTATACTAACTACCATAAAAAGACGTGTTATACGCAATCTGTGAGCGTTTTAGAGGGTGTTTTTACAGTTTGTCTCCCATTCTGTTTGCCCTTTCTGTATTCTTGACAAGTACATCAGAAAGTATCTTCTCAATATCAAAGTTTTCTTTATATGCGAGTAATATTGTCATACAAAGGATATCACCAAGTTCCATGCGATAAGGTTCTGCACCTACACTGTAAGCCATACTGGCTTCTACAACTTCACCGGCAAGATGTTTGAGAAGTTCTACACTGGTAAGAGAATTCATATAAGGACTATGCTGTTCTCTCTTTAGTGCAACTTCGTACATCTGTGATGCCATTTCATTCAAGTCAATCATACTTCATTCTCCTCATGTTCTTCTTCAGCATATATTATCAGATATGTATTATGTTCCATTGGTTTGATATCAATGATATTTTCTTTAGGAATACTTGACAAGAAGTCAATAGTGTTACCTAGTCCCTCAATCCTTTGTATCTGTACATGTTGATTGCTAAATGCAGATTGTCTACCAAGGCTAAACCCTTGATTAAAAGCTTCATTATCTTTCATCTGCTGTTTAATATATTCATTTATTTTATCTGATTCTTTCATTCTTTTGCCATATCCTCTATTACACTATCACCACTGAATTCATCAAGAGCTGCACTCATATCATCAACTTTCCATTTGAGTTCCTTAAGACCAAACTCATCAGGAATTGCTCTGCAGCAAGCCTCTGCGTGTTTAAGCATATTTCCTGCAGTATCGAGGTAAGACAAGAACTCCATAAACGGTGTAATTTTACCTCTAAGTTCATCATCTGTCTTACAACCTTCTTTGTAATGATTCAATATTCCTTTGTAATCTAACATTTATTTATACTCCTCAAACAAAAATTCCTGAGCATAAGGTAATGTCCTAGCCCACTTCATAAAGTTTTCCATAGTGCCATTATCATCACCACTCCAAGTATTCTGTTTATGATGTAATCTCCACTGACAAATATTTCTCAATGTAGAATAATTGAAATGCCACATACGAGTCTGAAGCCAACTATCTCCAAGTCCATAAATCAGGTCGTACCAGATATCCTTGTCATGAGTTTCATTGTACTTCTGACGAGATTCCTCAAGTTTCTGTACATCAATAAGACTTGAAATCTTTCCGTTTGTCGGCTTTGGTTCAAAACAGGTTTCATCAATGACATACTTACCTATACGGTGCATTGTTGAAGTTGAAGACTTTACGGCATGTCTGTAAGTATCAGCTTCCTTCCAGAAACAGAGAGGTGCCTCTACACAAACCCACACTTCAATCATCTGTAAGAACTTACTGTTTGGCTCCCCTGCAGCTTTCTTTGCACTGTCTGCTTTAATAAGGTTCTTACAGATACGCAAATCTTCTGGTCCAATGCGTCTTCCTCCCATACTGAGCATACTGTCCATTTTTGAAACCGCATCTTCATAATCCTTAGACATATTAAGACGAATACCAATGATGGCAGGTTCAAAACCTTCAACCTTTGTGTAAGTAAATCTCATTTTACTTTGTCTCCTTTTCTAGCCAATGATATACGCACATGTTATCTTTAATTACTGAACTTGTAATGTGAGTGACAACATAACCGTCATCAAGATATTTTTTAAGTTTTTCTTCATTTATTTTGTGCTGAGTTTGCGTATCCGTATTGGTATTTACTGGTATTGTTACAACATAGGTGCAATCTTTCATTTTCCGTCATCTCCATCAATATTCATATTAGGATTATTCTTCATTATTGTTTTTGCAAACTTAATTGCTTTAATACATTCATCACATAATCGGAATGTAGTATATCTTGCCTCTAATTGATTTAAACGTATAAACTTTCCACATACTGCACAAAGAATACCATAACTAGGTTCACTTAACCTAATTCCTTTCACTTCAGTATCATTTGTTGTACCAATAGGATTAATCAATTCACTCATACTCGAACTCCATTTAATGTAGTAATATCTGGTGTAATTGCTTTATCAGTGTGCATATACAATTCCGGATTAGTGAACATGGAGAATGGCAGCTTTGATAATTCTTCCTTGGTTTTTTCATCAGGTTCTTTATGAAAAATTCCATAAAACTCATTAAAACTTTTCTTAATATCAAAGTTCCAAAACTCAATAATTTCACGAGGAACAACCATAAAATTATCTTCAACAAGACTTGAACATTTAATGCAATCGGGAATGATAACATAATTCATTCTTATAATTTCATAGAGTAATGTGCTGACAATATAAACTTTTCCATCAGAAGTTGTTTTATCACCAGCACTACTATTTTCAATAGCTAGCCAAAACATATATTCAGCTCTATTTTTAATCTTCTTATTCTTCTTGTGTCTTCTGATATGATTAATTTTCTGTCTTAGTGTCATTTTACTCCTGCCCCTTCAAAATCATTTTAATCAATTCTTCTTTAGACATCTTTTCAAGGTCTTCCTTTGTAGGTTTCAAATCAAACTCAGGAACCTCGTACCACAACTTTGGAGTAGAATACAGACATTCTTCTTCCTCGTAATAATCACTGACTATATACCATTCACCGTCACGATGCCAGACTATTTCTCCTTTCTCATTCATTACATGTTTATATTCTTCCGGTAAATCATCTGGTGACATTGCCAGATTATGTACATTAATTGTGATTGGAAATATTATCTGTTCAGGTACTTTTATCTTATTTGGTTCCTTTAATTTCATTCTTTTTCTCCTCCAAGAACTCTTCAAAAGCCCTTGTTATATCTTCAACACAATAAGAAGTTTCTTCAATGTAGTGAGAACATTCACTTTGATAATATCCGAAAGCGAGTTTACCCTGAAAAGCATACTCAAAATTCTTTGTATTAATTACATCGGGATTTGGTACGGTGAAGGTATATTTAGTATCTGAACCAGGAATAGTGAATACAATTTCATAATAATAATTTTCATAACCACCACGACTCATATCCACAATCTTAACTGGTTTCTTGAATACTTCTTCTTCCAGATACTTCTCAAGGGATTTGAACATCAGTTTGTTAGCTTTGTATTCCTTAGAACGTTTATCCGTATCCTTAGGCGAATTAAGATAATCAAATGCAGGTTTGATTCTGAAAATGAAATTAAAATAATTTACGTTGTGAGTTACTGTGTAAATCTGGTCTTCCTTAGCAAGCTGAAGTAGTTTAGTGTACTTATCTACCTCGTGCTGCATTTCTGTTACAAGTTCGTTTGCCTTACCGATTGCCATAAGACGTTTGAGATTTTCTTCTCGTTCCATTATTTCGACATAATTATTCATAATCTATTGCTCCTAACTTTAATTATAGAATCTCGTTAATCTCTACTGATACTGTTCTGTCTTATTGAGTATTAATGATACCTTGGAATTGTCTTTACTGAATCCGCCAAGTTTAGTATCACCAGACCATACTTCATACCAATAACTCATGTACTCATGAATCTCAGGATACATATCTCCATGATGAATTGCAATTTCTTTTAACTCTGTAACGTTGTGATAGACACGAGTGATTTCTGTTTTGCCGTTATGACAAATCTCGGTCACTTTTAATTCCATAATTTTACTCCTTATTATAATTATAGAATTACTTTGATTTCGACATCATATGCATTATTTTTATTTTATAATCATTCATAAATCTTGTGGATTCTACTGACAGTTTGTTCACACAGGTTTCACAAAAATAAAACTGCATTCTGCCTATCCACATTTGAGTTGAAGTTTCTTTACCACACTCAATACATTTACCGTGTCCGTTTACAGAAAGTATTTTCATTTCAGCTTTCCTTATAATGATTCTTCATAAAATGTGTATAAAACTGTTTAGTACAGGTTTCACACAAATCTATTGATGTCCTCACATTAGGTATTGGAACTTCGAAATTTGTCATAATGGTAATATCTGATTGATTATCTAATGGATGAATCTGCGCTCCACATCTGTCACATTTAATATATGTCATTTCTCCACCTCGCTTATGAATTGCTCTGCTTCTTGTACAGGTTCGCAAGTATCATAGCCATTTATTTCTTCATATCCCTTTACTTCAAGCACAAGTTTTTTAAGAAGTTCTTTTGCTTTGTTAAGTTGCATAGTCTGTAAAGTTCTTGCATATCCTTCATCAGTTGCTTTTTGAACCTGTTCTTGCCATTCGTCTTTCCAATTATTGAGTTCTTCAAACACATCTTTGAAATGGTCGCATATTCCATTTCTGTCTTTTCCGTAATCAGAAAGAATACAAGGTGTATCTGAATAAACACATCTTCTGCACTCACATTTCAAGTCTGCATTTTCCTTTTCAAGTTGTTTTACCTTTTCATAGACTTCTGTAAGTTCGTAGTCATCATGTTCTCGGTCGTGTTCTGAAATAGCAAGGTCTATTTTGTTCCGCTCAATCTGTGCTTCAAGTTCCGTGATACGTTGTTCCGACTTTCTTTCTCCAAACTCCACACCGTCTTGAAAGAAATCCCAATGCGGACTAAGTGGTTTATCACCATAACAAGAATCTGGATAATTGTTTATAAAAAATTCTTCTTCTGTCATTTGTCTATCCTCAGCTCAATATTATTTAATACACACTTCTTAATATCTTCTCTGTCTTTAATACGAATCCATGTGTACCAGCCTAAATCATCATTAGCCCTACTGAAATACATTACAGTCTGTCCACGGTCAAAAGCACCCTCATAGAACTGTATCTTTTGTTTAGTCAATTGTTTCATTCCTCAATCTCCTTACCATTCATAAAGATATGGAACATTGACCATCTTGTTTTCCTAATCCGTCTGAGTTTAGTCATGTGCTCCATTGCATTCTCTGTAGCAATATCAAGGAACTTTCCGTCATCACAATTAATACAGCTCAATTTGGTAAGTGCTTTGTTGGTACGGAAAACATACTTATTCTCATAATCGTAGCAATACTTACCCTCAGTTTTACCTTTGACCTTTATGGTAATGTAGTAAATCTGAACACCTGGTTCATACGCACTCTCTACATAGATTTCCTGTTTTGATTCTTCTGTAGTTGTTTCTTTTGATTTTGTGGTAGATACAGTAGGGTCACCATTCATACTGTAATCATAGGTAGATTTTGCCAATGCCATTAATTTATACCTCCTTTTCTACAGATAAAGTAGTTCGTCTTTTAACTCTTCAGCTTTTGCCTCATAGTTAATACTCTTATCAGGATTACTGACGTAACAATCGGCAGATTTCCCTTCATACTCTGCAATCTTGTTCTGAAGTTTACGAACCTTCTTTTCAAACTTTCTCAGTCTGTCCAGTTCTTTATCATGTGCATGGAAAGCAAAGTCAACCCATTTTATAGGAATGATGATACCTGAGTTATTGTTACATTTATCACCGAACACCTGTTCTCGGGTATAATTACATTTCTTCAGGAAAGATTCCCACCATTCTAAAAACTCTTTACTAAGATTCATCGCCTATCCCCTCAAAGTCAAACTGATTCATTGGCAGATACAAATCTTCGCTACACTTTGATTTTACAATATAGTAAAGCTGGTCTTTTGATAACCCGGATTGTCTACCACAATGTTCTAACTTATGAATCATTTTGTAAGATTTATATCCGATGGTAATAGATTGAACCATCAGAACCCTAAGAACATCGTGCTTATTATTGTCGTAAAACACTGCTGTCATTTATTCCACCTTTCCCCAATCTTTTGATAAATGTTCATCTGCTACCCAACCGTTAGCAATCATAACATGGAAACCTGTGGCAGGGTTCTTATCAATTGCAACAACAATAGCTTCTTCATTAGTATTAGAAGTATCAATTCTATGAACAATATCTCCAATCTTTAGGTCAGTCCATTTAAGACCTTCCGGTTTGATACGATATTGATATCGAGTGAACCATGTGGGTTCTTCAATATCTTCCCAATTACCAGTAACATCTATAAAGAACTGAATAGTTTTACCGTCTTCCCAAGCTGCTATTACATCGGTAAAATGTTTTCTAGCCTCATACCATTTATCAGATTCGTCTTCAGTACCTTCAAACAGTTTAGTCTTAGCGCCATAGTCTTTCTGAACTGTTTCCCAACAATCACTTCTACAATGTGTAAGGTAAGGTTCAGTACATTTACGTCTGCAAAGATAAACAATCCAAGTTTCTATTGGTTCTGAGATAAGATAAGCGAGATTCCAACTGGCACTGTTAGCGAAAAATCTATTTCTACAATCCTCGCTTTGAATATAGTCAAGAACACAAATTCTATCATCGTAATTAACATGGTCTTTTAGAATTTCCATATTATCAGCACAGATAACCTTACTACCTGGTTTAAGTTCATCAGCATTCAAAGCTGTATATACTTTGCTTTTATCAAATTCCATAATTTTACTCCTATTATTCTTCAAATGTATATCTTACTGAAAATAATTCACCAGCACCTTTCCATATACTTATCTTTGCTGAATCTTTCTGTTTGGCAAAGGTTTTTATAAAATCGATTAATGCGTCTTTATGCACATCACAGATGATAAATCTTCCTTCTGATGTACTAGCGGCATCATTATCTTTTAATACACTCATAATTTTACTCCTTTAGATATAATCTTTATATACTTTCCTGAATATCCTAAATGCCTTATTTGTCATAAAACATATTTTCAATCCAAGATTATAATACTTCAACAAATCAATAGCATAAATGCTTTTACTAAACGGAACAATAACGTATCCTTCTTCGATACGTTTTTCAATCTGCTCCATTGTAAGAAGATTCCTATTCCTGTTAAACCTTAATGGAATTGCTAATGTGGTTGAGTTGTAGACTAAACTTATCTCAAGTCCTGAAACCCAATCCTTAATATCCATATCATAGATGTAGAATGATGCGTTCATTAACTTTATCTCCCTACATGCATAGTTTAACAATTGATAAAGCAAGACAGATTATCTGAATAAATAACCCAAGTTTGAAGTGAGGTCTGGTATCTCCGTTTCTGACTTTCTTACCTTCTTCGGCAAGTGAGATTAACATGAAGAAAGCCGAGATAACTAATGATGTGATAATTAATCCTTTGAGATTGTAAATCCAACCAAATACTAAAAATAGAATTTCGATGATGTTTAACATAATTTTACTCCTTGTTATAATATTAGAATCTTATTAATTTCTAATTTTTCTTAAATGCATGATACCCATGATAATACTTGTCCTCTTCACTAACCGGATAATTATTTCTCTGGAAATACATCCATTCCTTATCTTCTTTAGGTTCTTCTTTATTTGTTTCATCAATATTCTTCTGCCATTTCATTCCCCGTATAATGGCAAGTTCTACAGTATCTGCTAAGGTAAGATTCTTGCGGCGAGACTCATCACATATATCGGCAATAGTATACTGTAATGTTTTCTGGAATTGTACATCAATAGCTTCGCTCATTAAGTTTCCTCCATTCATCTTTGAAGTAATGCTTCTTTCCCTCGCTGTCTTTATAACCGACCAGTTCTTCTTTATAAACCAGTATAGGGAAACACTTTATGTTCATTCGCCATTCATCTTTATCATAACGAGCGTCATCTGCTTCAATATCAATTACATCACATCTGTAATATTTATCATACAGCCTTAATCCTTTCTCATAGTCAAAGTCGTATTCAGAATTAGGAGCTTCCCAACTGCCAGCCGGATACCAGTGATGATAAACAGGACCAAACATATCCTTATTGAATGAGAACAGAAAGTATTCGATATGCCAGGTCTTTTCGTAAACATCGTTTTTATGCTGTTCGATTACACGCTTAGTCTCAACCAACTCAAAGAACTTGTCTAATGCTTCACCCATTTATTGCTCCTGTTTATTCATTATAGAATATCACTGATTTCTAAATATTAAAATCCCTTAGTTACAGATACAGTATCAAGAGTTCCGACAAACAGAATATGGATATCGTCAAAGATAATATTCAGGCTGTGGTCATAGAACTCTTCACCAGTATGCTCGTGATAATACTCCCATGAAACAAACCTGATGAAGTTACCCTTTGGGAATTCAAACTTATTACGGTTTCCAGGGAGATAATGGTAATCAATCTTGCCTTTTATCATAGTTGCAAAACTAAACGAAAGGTCACATGCATGGTTCATTCCGTATGGTGTGATGTAAATTACATTCTTGCCTTTCTTTACAAGTTTCAATGCTCGTTTAAGGCAGCGATAAGTTTTTCCTTTACCTTTACTTAGTTCAATCTTTTTCATTTATTCCACCTTTCTGATTGTATAATCTTTGAGTAACATCTTATCAAGTTCTTTATCTGAATCATGATAATCCTGTGTAATATCACCAAGTATCTCATTCATTACCTTACGAACAAAGGCAAACATAATCATCCATCTGGTCATGAAGAAACTGCCGCAGATATGATAATAAGAATCCTTTTCTTCATCTGTTTCAGGGTTATAATCCATACCATAGAAACGCCAATGGGTACAATTATCGAATTTCCAATGAACACCTGCTACAAATTCTTTTTCATAAGGTTCGTTAGTTTCACTATCCCATGAATCAATTTCCCACACCTTGAAATCAACATAAGATTTGTCTATTGCATAAATATCAATTATGTAAATCGGACAACCTGATTTATCTAACAGTTCGTATTTCATTCTTTAGTTACCTCTTCAAGTGTACCGTGGTCCATTGACGCATCAAATGATTCAAAACATCTATTCCAATCATCTTTTGTGACATATTCGTGATGATTAAATCTGGCAAGAATATGTCCAAGATTGCAATTAAGGTTATCAATCTCGTCTTTAGCTTTTAAGAACAAATCTTCCTCTTTAAGATAATTTTCAAGCCACTTCTGAGCTTCCTCAGCAGAATTGAAACCTGATTTGAGTGGTGGCATACTTTTTGAATAACTATCTGTCTGTACTGCCACATAATACTGCTGACCAAACTTCTGTACCTCAGAACCGAATGGAGAATATTTTGGCATAATCCACCATTTGACTACCTTCTTATTCTCTTCTTCCATCTTGTGAACATATTCACTAAGTTTATTGATTTGTTCATCTGTCAAATTACTTGTATCAATTTCCATTATTTATTACTCCTCTCGATAAGAATATCATTGGTTTCCAAGAATAGTTTAGTACCTATGTGAGCATATTCCCCAAATGTATTCATAAACTCATGAATCTGGAATTCAGAATATCCTTTCTCATCGACTTTAAGTTCATAAGGAACACCAGATTCTTTACAGATATCTTTCCAATCATCGTGATGAATCTGCTTACCGTAATCATTCAACTTTACTTTGACATAATTATTGAGATTGGTTTTGACATACTTTCCTGTTTCATCAGCAAGGAATCTTTCTCGTACTGCATCAATCTTGTTTGCAGCGTCAAATTGATTATTCACACGGTATTTATCAGACATCTCAACTAATGCCTGTGATATAATCTCTTTATCATCTGCATTGACTATGGACAGATTGAGATATTCTTTTTCTTTCTGTTCAATTTCATACTTAACCCAATCCAATACAGCCTTACCTGTGGCTTTGTTTGATTTCTCTTTGAGATAATCCAATACAACTTTAATGTTTTCTAATTCTGACATACTTCGTTCTCCTTTATCTTCTGTCATTTTGTACTCTTCATCCTTACCGTCTTCAACAACTTGGTCAAGATTATCTACAAAGACATACTTCTTAGTCACACCATGTCTATAGGTTCTGTCATTTTGTACTCTTCATCCTTACCGTCTTCAACAACTTGGTCAAGATTATCTACAAAGACATACTTCTTAGTCACACCATGTCTATAGGTTCTGTCTTTCTGATGCATAAATGAAGGACCGGATTTAGTATCTTCTTCAGCCATAGGAATAATAAATTCTGCAATGTCGAAGTCGTTCTCAATTTCAGCAGTCATGTCTGGAAAGTTGAGCGTAATACTATTCCTGTCATAATCAACAACATAGGATTTTAATATTGTCCCACTCCGTATTTCTAAGTTAGTACCTTTGACAGTACGGCAATTGAAACCTTTGAATACTTTATACATACTTTGCTCCTTATTTTATTAGACTTTTATAATCAGGTAGATTCAGTTTAGCATTTGTAAATCCATGAACCCACCAATGCTTTCCGTCACTAGTTACTGTCATTACATAATTTGATATATCAGTTTCCTCGTCACAATTATCTACTGCAAGTGTACCATATTCCTCATATTCCTTTAATCTGTTTAAGAGGTCTGGAATATTATCAAATACTTCCATATTGACATCACAACCTTCACATGAAGAAGGAATATGAGGATAAAAATAAAACTTACCTGAATTATTTATTCTCTTTGTCTCAGAATTAAAACAATTATTACATACAATCTTACCGTTTACTTTGAATGTTCTCATGTAGTTATCATATTCGACATCACAGAGTTCACATTTACATTTTCCTAACATACTTTGCTCCTAACTTAATTATAGAATTATTGCTGTTTCCACAAAGCCCCACGAAGATTCTCTCTGCTGCGGAACTCAAGTTTAGCACCATCCTGTTTGAATCCATCCTGTTCGAATACAACAAAGTATTTCGTATTATAGATTGCTACAAGGATTGCTACATGACCATACTTGTTTGTCTTACTACTGTTCCAAATAAGAATATCACCCTTGTCGTAATCTGCGGTAGGACTCTCAACAGTCTTTTTAAGATTGGTACATTTATCAAAGATGTCCTTAGCTCCACCGTCTGCTCCAAGTGCCGGGAATTGGTCTACACCAAATACATCATGTACATACTGTCTTGCCAGGTCTACACAATTATGGACCTTATAGTTATTACAAATATAAGTATGTGTATTGTCGGTTTCGAAATTATAAACCTCAGCTTTAAAAGTCTCGCTTATTTTCACTCTGTTGTTCATACGTTTTGTAGATTTACAAAGAGACAATCTATAAATTGGTTTTACAGATTTCACTTGTTTACCTCGAATAAAAATAGGTTCCGAACTTCTTTTTGAAATACGAATAGATTTATTTGCATAACCCAACTTGATAGCAATTGCCTGTAAACTATAAATTAAAGAAGGACTAGTGTTCATTAATATAATCGTATTCCCTTTTTTATACCCGTCAGCCTCAATAAATCCATCAAGAATTAACTCAGATTCTCGGTTACTAAAAATTAGAGGTAATTTTTTGTATTCTCCTCGGCATTGCTCAAGAATGATTTTAGTAAGTAAGGGATGCTCACGTTTAGAAATTGCTCCAACGAAAGCATGTTCAGATTCATGATGTGGTCTTTCAGAAGAGAGCATGTTGAGAGAATGTACAAAATCAACCTTCTTTTCTCCAAAAGTTAATCTTATTTCATCTGTTTTGTTATCTTTATGTTTACCGATATTTCCATCTCCTAACCAGAATCCTAAAAATAAAAGTTCATTATCAGTAAGACCTGTCTCGTCAAAATATTCCTTATCGTAAAGAGATGCTGGTTTTGTTTTCAATTCTACTGCCGGAGAAAATGTTCCATCTTTGAAGTAAAATGGGTGGTCGGGAGTTACACAAAAATCACAAAGAGGTGTTCTAATGTTTACAACCTCTTTAATATTCTTAAACGTTTTAGTAACCGTATTAACTTCATTATCATACCCGATTACTTTATCTCCAACAATAATATCCTGAATTGGTTTATAAGTCCAGTCAGCCATAAGAATCATGTGGTCTTTAGTGAAACACTGATAGCTCTTGTCACCCTTGAATACATTATCCTTGTAATCAACCTTCTTACCTTTGTAGGTATTAATAAACTGTGTCAGATTCATTTTTCTTTTATCTCCCTTGGTTTCCAATCTTCATTGTCTGCACAGGCAAATCCGTCAGTCTGTCTGTGATAAGCAGAATTGCCATGATATTTGCTTGTACATCTTTCATTACCACAGTTTCCGCAACATTTCATTCTTTCGGTCTGTTTTTCAAGTTCGTCTATTCTGTCTGCTGCAGCGTTACAAACACTTGAAATAACTACATATCCTGTGTATGTAGCCTTTCCTTCATTTTCCTTTGCACACTTACGCAAAGCTCCTTTAATCTGCATAATTTCTGATTCTGTCATAATTCTATTTCCTCCATTTGGATTATTTATACATTTATTGCAGTAGTCTGAGCTGCCGCAAAACTCTGCCCGAATACTTCGCTATATTCTGAATGTTCTGCAAGATATCCTCTTGCTTCTTTTTCAAGTGCTTCTTTTGTCATTCTTTGTTCTCCTTGTTCCAATAATGAATTACCAGACAGATTATTAATGCCAATATTCCACCTATAATATAACCAATTGCTGAACCTAATGACATGTTACTACTCCTTATCTGTAATCAGAAACAATCCAAACGCAATCAGGTCTGCAATCACAATCTTTAATATGAAAATCCATACTACACTCATTTATTCATCTCCTTTAATTCAAAAGCAGTTATTTCACAATAATCTTTTTTCCAATGTGTATCGATAACGGTTTCCGCACTACTCTTTTTCAAGAATAGACAATCCATATCAATCTCTGTAAGCCACACCTGATTGTAGTAATCATAACAGACAGTCTTGCCTTCTTTGTTCTTACGTGTAATGGCATAAAAAGTTCTAGTCATTTCTTGTTCCCCTTACAATATGAATAATGTCTTAAGATTATGCTCAGTGAGTGTGTAACTCTTACCGTAACTATACGGATTATGAATATTCCTTCCGTACCATTGTGAGTAAGATACAAACACCTCGTATTCTTCTGAAGATGGATTAAAGAGGATAATACCATTGCTGCCCTTGCACTTTACAATATCACCTACACAAAGAGGTTGTCCATACATATCCTTGAATGGTATCAGTTGACCAATTGGATGCTTTATCCTGTTTCTTATGTAGTTTATGGTTTCATAAATCTTGTAAATCATTTGAACAGTCTCCTTAGAAGTAACTTTATGAATTCAATAAGTATTACTGAAATCAATGTCAGAAGTGGAGCACCAAAGATAATACAAATGATAAGATATGCAAGATGCCCGAATGTCATTCCTCACTCTCCTCATCCTCAAAATATATTTTCCATAATCCGCATATTCCAAACATACCATGCATTATGAATACTATCGGTGTAAGGACTACATAGAGTGGAAACATTGCTATCATAGCCACTACTTCACCTATCTTATTCTTTGTTTCTTCCTTCATCTCTTTATTTATCCTTTTTTACCAATAATAGAGTCATTGATAAATGTATAATCCTCAAACAGTTCTTTTAACGTAAACCAACTATCGCACAAACCAACTTCATTATCTTCGTAATCGTATGCGTCAATCAGATAGATACGTTTTGTAGATTTACTCTTTACCCATATCATAGGCATTGCACATTTTGGTCTGTTGGTACAACCTGGATTCATGCCTTCCCACTTATGGATTAACTCATCTAAGGTATCAAATGGTACATCTTTGCCTTTAACACGATACTCAAGTGTTTCATCCCAATTAGGTGATGTTGCAGGAGACCATCCGCAATCACACTTATGCTTAAACTCGATGTCTTTACCTGCTTCCCATGCTGCCATAATGTTCTTAAACTTACTGTGTCTAGCAACCCATTCATGACAGCTTTCTTCAGAACCGCTGAAATAACAATGAGAATCTGTTTTACATTCCATAGTTATTTCAAAGAATATTCCTGACTCACATTCGGTCAGATAAATATTCCAATTAACTTCCGGTTTAATGCGGTATTCAGGTTTGACACGATACTCATCATTAGTGAATAATGGTGCACCGTCTACAGCTATCCATTCACCATTAACGTTTTTGAACTGCAGCTGTTTACCTTCAAGATATGCTTTACGCAACTCATAATATGGGTCGTAATATGCGAACTGATAATCACAAGTAATCTCACCATCGCAGAAATAAGTGAATGGACAAACATCATCGTCACTACCAGATAATGTTACCATAGTTTTAGGACCATCATTTACCTGACTTTTTAATGATGCAATATTCTGTGCGACAAATCCTTTCTTTCCGTCAAGTTTATCATCCCAATCAAAATAAACAAATTCCTCGTTATACAATTCCATAATCTACCAGTCCTTCATATCATCATCCATAGCATCGTCTACATCTTCAGGGTCTACGCCGTAATAATCTGCGTAATCTTCTGTAGACCAGTTACACTCACGCCATTCTTCTTTATGCTCATCAATCTTGTCCTGATACTCTTCATCATCATTATCACAGATGAATGTACCATCTGAGCAATAGATACCATCTTCCTTTCTTACAAAGTAATCAGAATCTTCTCCGTTACTTACTCTGTCAATGATTTCGTCTGTTTCGAAATCTTCATCAAAATCATGTGTCATAATTTACTCCTATACTAAATCAAGTGCATAACTGAGGAATCTGAGATTCATAAAATCACTGAATTCCTCTTTAAGGTTATTCCAGTTACTAATGAAGTCACCCATTGATTTAAGGTGTTTACCGATAAAAAACTCTCTGAGATATTCAAAGAAAGTTTCATAAAACATGTTGAGAAAGAATCCGTAAGAATCGAAAGCTTCTGATGTGACGTGGAGAATACCTGTAGCGGCATCCAATTCAAAATCCATAATCTGCCTCCTAAAGCAATTTACTTTTAATATTAGAATATCACTCGTTTCTACATATCGTCTAACGAAGTATATGTTGAATCTTCTCCGTACAGACTGTCAGTAAACAGTTTCATCTCATCTTCCACATCCTGTTCGTCATCTACACCAATACTACTAAAGAATCCGTCATCTGGTATTTCTACTTTCTCAAGTTCCTTATCCATCATCATCTGTTCGTACTGTACATGTTCCTTTGTGTATAAGAGGAACGAAGCACCGGCAACACCATCACTACAGTCCTTAAACCATACAGGTTCGTTTGGATTTGTATTATGAGGATGGTCTACATAATTAGTCGCAAGGTCTTTAGTAAGATTAAGAAGTTCGTGTTCCCAAGTCTTATAATACGGCAGCTTATATCTTCCCATCTTTGCGAAGTTCAGCATTACCATATAAGGAATAGGGTCTTTATCTACAGACAGATATTCGCTGTGGTCGTTTCCGAATATCTTCTTACACTGAGGAATAATAAAGTCCTTTGCGTAATGGTCACCAGATATGAATGCAAACTTTACTCCGTTATCCCTCATATAGAGAATCAGAGCCAATATCTTTTCCTGGTCTATCTGATTATCAGGTGTATCTTTATTCATGAACAGTCTGACAGTAAGTACGGAACGTATTACCCTGTCGTCAATATCATAATACAAAGCTGAGAAACCTGTATGGTCGTGCTTTTGTGAGGCATCGACATGAAGATAAACATTCTCACCATGATAATGTTCAAGTGCTATATCAGGATTCCATATATCAGACGGAGAAGTATAATCATAAATACCTATGTTCGGTATCTCTTCTCTGAATGGTTTCTTTATCGTTCTGTCCCATATCTTCTCTATAACCTTAGCGTTCATGTACTTGTTGGTACCGGTCATTACTTTACCTGACATATTGGCTAATGAGAATGAAAGGTCTTCTTCATAGAACTTTCTGATTGATACAGGTACCATCTCTATAAGGTCAGGATTCTCTTCAAGGAAGTCTTTGCAGCTCATTCCGTAAAGTTCATTAATACGGTTAACGATAGATTCATCCACCATATCTACAATGAAAGGTTCTATGTCTCCGTTACCGATAAAGATAGGGAACTTCTCCTTACTGAAGTTCTTAGGGTTTGCCTCGTATACAGAGGCTTCCATAATTACCGTATCACCGTCTTTCTTTGCTTTCTCTACCTCAAGTGCAACAAAGCTTGATGATGTGGTTGAAGATGAAATGATACCTGAGAAACCGCCCCATATACCTTTAGTATTACTATAAGTCATTACGGAACGCTGTCTCATTTCCTGGAACATCTTCTGTGTTTCTTCTACTTCTGTTCCCTTTGCTACCTTTCGTACATTCGCCTCATCAAGTACACAACCTAACATATCTTCACCAATGATATGAGATACATTAGAACCGGAACGTACTTCACAGAAAGGAAATACTAATTCTGATTCAAGAGGTTTTCTCTTTACATCAGGTAACTGCCAGTAAGGTGTCTTATCAATAATCTTTATAAGTCCTTTAAGACCAGTTGATTCAGACTTACTCATTGTATATGAAAGCCAGTATATCTTAGGTATTGTTGAAGATGACAGATTGAACAGACAAGGAAAGTTCTTCCAGCAGCTCATTTCATATAATATACGGTCTAGTAATATACGGGTACCATACGACTTACCTGTTCGGGAAGCACCTGTACATATAAACTTCCTCTTAGGTACTGTCATACCCAGCTCATTCTTATATGTCGCATGACTGAACTCTTTTATAAAGTCCGCTACATAAGGTCTTATTGCATCTACTTCGTCTCCTAAATAGAATTCTGAAGTCAGCCATTCTTCTATCGGTACAATCGGTCGTATCAGTTCTGGTTTCGCCATTTATATTCTCCACAATAATGGATAAATAATATTACCCATATATAATAATATATTAAGTTACTCGAAATTTAGTCTATAACGTGTCTAGGATTGTCCTGGTGAGGTTTTCTGGCAAAAATAATGATATTTCATTACCGAGTTGATTTGGATGTGTTGGTGCGAAGATATTGAAGGATTTTAATAACGTTAAATAAAAAATCCGTACCATTTATGTGGTACGGATTTAAACATTCCTTTGTTTTATTAAAGTAGGAAAGCTGCTGTATATATCAGTAAGACTGAAGTTATGCCTGACACATACATTATCTTTCTCCACAGTTTTGCTCTAGGATTCCTTTCCTTCTGGCATTTCATTACCCTATCAATAGAGATTACAGATAATACTCCAATGATACCACCCAAAATAACCATAAAGTTTAACATAGAACTTGTTCCTCCCTTAGTTTCTATTTTATCTTATGTTATAATTATCGTCAATAAAATAATAGAACTTTAATAAAAAAAAGAACCGTCACAAAAACTTTGCAGCGGTTCAAGCTTTAGGATGGTATTTATATGACTTATATTCTAACTAATTCTTAATTATAGGATTTTGTTCTGAACAGAATTTATAAAGGTTATCCTGCAGATAAGGATTTGCAGACTTTAATTCTTCGGTCTTATCTGTGGTACCTTTGACTCTTCGTGTAAAATACTCTACTGACGATATATATTGTAATGAGGTAAATCCTTTTTCCCAGCAATTGATGGGATTTATTCCGTTTATGTCAGGATTAAGACCGGGTAGAATCCAGTCTGTTACTTCTTTCTTTTCCTTTATCTTATAACCGTTAGTGTACAACGGAAGTTTATTTGAACGTCTGAGATTATAAACTATCTCTTCATCCTTTACCTTGGCTTTAGTATAATCGTCTTTAATATGTCTGTACATGTTCACAGGGTTTTTTACTACAGTACGTGCGGATAATATATCACATTCTATATCGAGAAGACGCATTACCAGCTTGTGTGTTTCATTCCACAGATTATATGAGAGTATACTGTATTTACCCATAAAATATGAAAATGACTGTCTGAGCATACCCTCGAAAACATATTCAAGGTTTCTCTCCGTAAGTTCTTCACCCTTTAATTCAGTAAACTTATTCAGATTTATACCGCTGATACTCCATCCTACCTGACTTGTGACAGGAAAGAACGGCTGGTCGTATATTTTAATTAATCTCGGTAACCAGTAAGGAAGGTCTGACCAGTCATTAAATAACAATCTGTCACTTGTTCTGTCTTCCTTAAAGAATCCACGTACTGATAATTCAGGTTTGAAGTCTGTAGTCGGTTTTAAGAATATATCATGACAGATTGATACTTCTTTCTTACGTGAAACTATAGTCTTATCGAAGATTGTAGTAGGTAAAAGGTCGAAAGAACATTCAAGACAGGGAGCTTGTACAGGCTTAGGTGAAGATTTCCATTCTCCGAAACATAGTATTTCTTCACCCTCTGTTACATCATTAATCGGAATGAGTCCTCTTGTTTTAGATGTTACAAGTCTGTATCTGTAATTACTCGTTCTCATTTGTTGTATTTATGGTTTCAAAAACAGATGTTAACGGATTTGTACCGGTCTTATCCACATCAGTATTAAGATTGTTGTTCTTGAGATATTCGAGAAGTACGCTGTCAGCACCTTTACCGTTGTCTTTAGGCTGCTCCAACGCCTTAATCATAACTTCACCACGAATACAGGTATCAAGAAGTTTACGTTTACTCTCGATAATATCTACCTTAGCTTTGGTAAGAACCTTTACAGCATTTACCATCTGTTCAGGGTCCATTGCAAGTGTACCGTTGGTGATAATATTATTAAGTTCCTTGATTGCGTTTGTAGTAGCATCATCGAGTTTAGATTCATATTCAGTAAACTCTTTAGATTCTGTCAGCTTGGTTAATATTCCCCTTACGTCAGGAAGAATACTCTCAAGTTCACTATTCGTCATCTGAGAAGGTTTCGCATTCATCTAGTACCTCACTTTCAATTACAGGAATATAATAATGATTAAGCACCTTCTTTTCTGAAGAGACTACTGTATATTCCTTATCTTTATATTCTATGATTTCTCCTTTCTTATAATCGGAGAATTGTCTTTTATCATCTTCAATGTAATGTATGTTATGAAGATTTGTGGCACACAGTCTTCGCTTGGAAGGAATCTTTAGTGTCTGACCTTCAAATATGTGCAGCAGCATAAAGAAATCATCACCCGTAATAAGATAAGCCGATAAGACTTTATCTATGTCCATGTTATTTCTGACAGCAAGACTAGCCATTAACTTGTCGTTTTGTTTTTTGAATATCATATCTTCCTCCCACTTCTTTATTCTTCCCTCTCCACCATGCGTATGCTATAAGCGGAGCACTATACTCTTTTTTATCTGTATACTCGGTGTAGTCTTTATAGAATTTATCAATGTCTATCGAAACACCTTTCTTGTTACAGTATCTGGCAAAATCATTTATAGAATCCATGACCTCATCTTCATTGATTGCTTCTACCGTATTCTCAATGACAGGACTGTTACAATCCTGTTCCGGTGCGTGATTCTTGATTTTCATCCAAGCACGCCACGCCTCATTATTGATACGACTTATACAGAAAGTCTGAATCTTGGATATTGCAGGGTCAAACTCAGGTATCTTCGTAAGTAATGCTTCCCAGCATATTTCATAGAAAGTATCAAACTCCATCTGAAGACCTTTCCATTGCCAATAGATTCTCTTACACCAATATTCATAATCTTTTATGAATTCTTCGGTAAACTCACGATTGACTAAATAACTCTCAAATCCCGAATATTTTCCCATAGCACTAAACCTCTATAGTTCCTGCCAGACCATAATTAACCTTTATCTTGCCTTTATACCAGCGAGAAACTTCATTAATTAATCTGGAGCATTCTATGTTCTTTATCGGATACCACCATACAAAATTACCCGGTTTAAGATTAGTCTGACCGTGAAATATAGTTTTGTATTTTGAAGGAAGTGTGACAGGTTTAAGTACCTGTATCATTACTCCTATCACAATCTGTTCTTCTTTCTCAATCATGCACTACTCCTCTTCATCAAGCATAAACGATTGAATCTCATAAGAATATCCGTCTTCTTCATGGTCGATGTTTAATCTGTCGCACATCCGTTTTGCTTTCTCTTTATCTGAGAAAGCAGCAATATTCCATGAAGTTCCGTCAGGCTCATAATAACAAGATATCACATAAACTTTCATACGATATCCTTTAGATGAGCTGGATAGTTTTTTTCACAAGTTTGAGTTCACAGTTTAATTTCTGTGAAAGATTCTGTTTATGAGATTCCAACTGTAACTGATTATCACAACTCATAACAACAGTTCCGTCTGGTTTTACAAGCTGCCAAGTCTCTTTAGGTGTAGACTGATTAATGTTTACAATTCCATCTTTTCCGAATGCTGGCATAGTTTATTTCCTCCTTAAACTATTCATCCTCACCGATAGCGAGAATATCATATACTGATACAACGTCATAAATAACGTCTTTACCGTCTTCGTGCATCACAAATTCTGTATTGAGTCCTTTAGGATAGAATACATACACACCTTCTTTTACACCAGCTGCATCAATATCAGGATGTGTACCGACAGCAACAACACGACCTTCGTATTTTCTTTCCTGTCCTGCAGAATCAGGAATGATGATACCGCCTGCTGTGACTTCTTCTTCTCTTGTTACTTTTACAAGAACTCTTTCGTTTACTACTCTAAGCATTTGTTACTCCTTATATGACTTTGGAATCTGTCTGTTCCATTAGTATATCCATTATTTCTTCCGTTTCAGGCGGAATAAGACTACGTGTAAGATAATTCTCTATCTTCTTCTCAATAGTCGAATCAACTTTAGGTACACGTTTATTCAGATATGAATTGACCGTGTAATACTTTGTGAGTATCTGATATAAAGTATTATAATCAGATTCATTTAATTCCACACCGTCATCATACTGTAATGGTGAGATATGGTATCTTCTTAAAATATCTTTGAATTCCATATTATTAATATTATACACCATAAATTGAAATTTCAATAAAAAACCCTACACCGTTTAAGATGTAGGGTTTATATCAATTAATTTGATACTGATTTAATAAAGAACAACCTGAGTGATTGTATTGAATACTCCCTTAGCATCGTTGATGCCATAAGACTGAAGAATCTCTCTACAATCATTTCCTGTAATCTTTGCGATACTGTTTGGCTTGTTGAGTGTATTTTCAACAACCGGAACAAAATCTTTAAGGTTACTTACGATTGCCTTAATAGCTGTTTCTTTACGACCGAACTCAAGTCCACTTTCCAATTCAGAAAGAAGATATCCTTCGTGTTGTAAAGGCTGTTTCATCTCTGAAAGAACTGGTACAGCTCTGAACTTTGCAACACTCTTATTCTCTTTGCATACGGCACAAAGAATTGATTTTGCACTGTCCATACGGAACTGAACACTGTCGCAATCCTTAAGATAGTTATTAAAGATTACACCGTAATTCATGTTGTCTGTAATACCAGCTTCTTTGTAAAGTTCTGGTGTTTCATAAGCCAGAACATTTTCAAGAGCAGACACACAAAGTCCATTAGGGAACTTTCTGTCAATATAAGACTGTACAGCCTTACGGTTTGATGTAAGTGCTTCTTTTGCTTTCATGGTAAGAGGATTCTTACTTCTGATTGCAGAAGATGTAATTCTCTTTGAAGCTGAACCGAAACTGAACATCTTAGAAGTATCTTCTTCGAATGTCATATAGTTCCATTTATCAGCAGCACTACAAAGGAAGTTACCTACAATTGTCTGTCCTACATCATTAATGCACTCAGCCTTTGGAGATACTGAATAATCCTCAGGATTTACTGATGACTTAAGTAACTGTACCTCAACATCAGGTGTTTCAACACTTGATTTAATGTTTCTCTCATGGTTGTAAACCTTGAAGTTATTAAGAAGAAGCATACAATCATCTGCGTTTACATTGCAAGCCTGATTGAAGTAAGAAAGAACAGCTTCTGGAGAGTTTCCTTCCATAACAAACTTTCTTCCTACTGAATCCTCAAAAATAACTGAAGACTGAATAACCTTTGTCGGAACAAAGAATGTATTCTTGCATTCCATTCCTTTCAAACCAATCTTCGACTGAGTTCCGAACAACGACTGGATAATGTACTTATGAAGAACCTCATCAAGTCGTCCAGACTGAACTTCAAAAAGATTGTTTTTCTTATGATTGTAAATCAAGGCACCGCCACGTTCATTAAGTCTTACAGAAACAATGTTGCCTTTGTACTGGATATCATATCCGTTTTCAACAAGCATTGCGTCATCAACAAGACCTTTGTCAGAAAGTGCTTTGACGAAATTATTTGTTCTAATCATTTCTAATCTCCTTCACAAACAAGATACATTTAGGGAAATTAAGGGAAATTAGCGGAAATTTCCCCTAATTTTCATTAGAACATTGAGTTATACAACTTAGTCAATGTATCTGCGTTGCGAGTATTGCTGCTCTTAATTGCGATTTTTTCCTCGTTCATCTTTGTCTGAGAACTCTGGAACAGTCTCTCTCTTTCTTCGGCTTCGTGCATCTTCTGAAGTTTTGCTTTAGATTCAATTGCACGGCGTTCATTTGCCTGAGCCTTCTGAGCAATTACAGACTGTCGGATTGCTTCTCTGTTCTGTCTTGGTGCTACTGTTGAACGAACTGGTCTACGTGTATCAGACATTACAGGTTTCTGAACAGGTGTTTTTTCAGGTTTACGTGCTGCAGAAGTTACAGGCTTGCGAAGAGGTGTTCTCTTACCGTTGAGAAGTGATTCTCTACGAGCGGTAACAGGACGTCTTGCAGATGCAACCATCTTCTTACCCTGAGCAATTCCTTCTTTCTTAGCATTCATAATTGCCTTAGCAATCTGAATCTTTTCATAGTTCTGGAATACAGGATGTTCAGCAGCACCACGTGTAAGAACAACTTTACTATTCTTAAGAACTGGTTTGTACTGTCCCTTACCGTTTTCAACAAACTGAGCACAACAAGCGATAACACCCTGAGTTGTACTTCTGAAGCAATATCCGAGTTTACCGCTACGAACGACTCTTCCGTTAAGAAGTGCTGACATGTCTTTAGCAGAAACTACTTTGTAAAGATTGTATGCCTTTTCTTTTGCAGAACGTACTCTCTGAAGTTTTACCTTTCTTACAGAGTTTGTAACAGGAACATCGATAACAACAATTGACTCATCAGGAAGAACAATATCTTCTGAAGTACCCTCAACCTGTTTCTGTGGGTCTTCTACAGGGTCTCCGCTTGTTGAATCTACTGTCTCTGGAGAAGTAGCGTTTGTTGGGTCTCCCTCTTCCTCAAATCCGTTGTTCTGTGGTTCTGCTGTCTGTTCTGGTTTTGTCTCAGATTCAGGAGCACCCTCAGGGTCGAACTCATCAAAGTTAGATTTAATGTAGTTGAAGAACTTAGCCTTCATATCTTTATTTGAACGAATCTTTTTGAGGAGACAACACTCAATCTTCTTCTTAAGCTTATCTTTCTCTTCTTCTTTCTTAGCAATAGCAGACACAATAGCCCACTGAGCTGGTGTAAGTTTAGAAGAACCAACCATCTTCTTTACTTTCTTAAAAGCTGCAGACCAAGCCTTTTTATTTGCACTTGACTTAATCTTTACATAGCCTTTCTTGTACTTCTTTGTTGCACTGTTACCGATAACAAGTACATCATCTTCTGTACTTTCAGCATCTGCTGTATCATCGATATCAAGTGTGTTATAATCGTCTGTAGTGTCAAACATAGTACACTCAAGGCCATCGACATTAGAATCATAAACCTCATCAGGTTTCTGTTCGAGGTCAATAGCACCATCTTCAGATACCATAACACGAACTACTGAAGACTCAATTTCCTCAGGGATTTCTGATTCTTCGATTTCCTCTTCTTCCGGTTCTTCATCGTGAGTATCATCGACCATATTACGAACTTCATCAAGAAGTGTATCAGCATCGATTTCTTTTTCCTCAACGTCTGCTTTCTCAATTACAGCATCAGCAAGTGCGTCAATTGCTTCTACTGCATCCATGATGTCTTCATTAGAAATTTCAACATCAGCAAATTCCTCTGCATTAGAAACCTCATCGATTGTCTGTTCGTCAAGTTCGAACTGATTTTCGTCTTTCTGAGATTCATCTGCGGACTTAATAATACGTTTAGCCATTTGTTTCTCCTTTTCCATCAAATACAGATAGAATATGATTTTAAGCTATATTTATATAACAATATATAAAATTAATTGAAATTATAGTTAAATAAAAAACCACAGACTGTTACATCTGTGGTTTTAACATCTGCTGAAAATAGCGGAATTTTACTTCACTATAATATATAATCTATCCAAGCATCTATTTTATTTCCTTAATCCAGATTGAATTTCAAACTGACTGAAATCGGCAACAAACATATCTCCATCTTTACCGTTAGGTTCACCACGCATTTGTGGTTTTAAGTCAGGATTATGACTGTGCAAAATCTCTACAACTTCTTCATCTGTCAGTACACGAATAATTTTCATAGCATCTGCAATTAACCAGCACTGGTCGTCTGAAGCATTTGTGTTTGTCTTAAATTTATAATAACCATTCTCAAAATCAGAATTATCAGTAAAACCAGCTGAATAAGGATTATCTGGTTCGGCACTGTTACGCTGTCGTTCTTTTGATTTTTCCGTGTAATCATAATTACCAGCATATTCTACTTCTGCAAATACTTCCTGAGAATGGAAATAATCGAAGTCATTATCACCCTGATGAGGAAGGTCTCTTCTTCCACGATGACGCATAAGAGGGTCATTACCCATGTGAAGTCCAGGTCTATAAGCAAGGTCTTTTTCAATAGTCTTACAAACAGGATTTCCTTTTCTTAGAACAGGTTCACCGTTTTCATCACACAGCATCTTAAAAGCACCGTGACCTGATTTATACCACTGACCGATTTTATATCCGTTTTTAGCATTAATGTAAAGAGGAAATAACAACCCTTTATATTTATAAGTTTTAGGGTCATCAGGATTATATTTTGTAAGGAACATTTTATATGCCCTGAAACTAGCTCTATCAGGAACATTAGCATTTACATCATAATCAAGTTCTTGGTCAGGAACTCCTTCTTTGTACATCCAAGTTTTTCCTGATTTATCTGTCCATGTTTCACCGTCAGTTCGACTAAATATAGAATGTAAATTCAAACTGTTTCTATCATATCCTCTCATACCAACCTCTCTGTCATATCTGTTTACAAACACAGTCTTGCCGTTTTCGTCTTTACCATGGACAACTTCATATTTAGATTCTGTTTTAGGATAATGAAATCGTTCTTTCATTTCATCTCGAAAATTATCAGCAGCATTTGAATCTGCAAATTGTACTGTTATCTTTTTCATTATCTTCCGCTACAATAAGTTGAAAGGAACTCTGTAAAACTGTCACCACGAAGATAAAGGTCAGCAAGAGCACTACCGTTAGGGTCTTCGTAAAAATTAATCTCGGCACATAATCCACCATCCTGAGATTCATAGAAGAAGATTGTTGCGTTCGCAGAATCACCTTCATACATTTCCATAAGTTCAGGAAACATAACCTTTCCTTTTTCTATAATCTTACCAAGATAGAAATTATCTATAGCCCAATCAACTTCACCGTTAAAATCATCAACTACAAATTCAATATTTTTGCAAATTTCATCAAAAATCATAAGATTCTCCTTATAGTAAAATATATAATTTATTTCTTCTCAATAACTGTCTTAGCCTTTCCCTTTACCATAGTAGACGCAATGAAACGAACCTGACCTTTACAGTTTACATACCAGTCCGAATTGAAATGGCGGAAGTATCCGCTGCGGAAATGTGGTCGTACAAATCCATGTTCAACACTTGTGTGAGATACAACCTTGTCGGATACTGAAATGCTCTTTGCTTTAGGATTTCTCTTTACTCCGTTTGGAACACCATCTATAACACATTCTGGAAAAGCGTTGATATAAAACAAAAAATTCATAACCAGATTAAACATCTCACCACGTTCTTCCTTAAGAGTCTCAGACGGTACAAACATGTGATTATAATCGTCTGTCAGAACAACAATACTATTCTTTTTGTTAGGGTCTTCTGTACGGATAATTGTACAAGAAAAGTTCTGTCCGATAACTCCCCATATATCCATATCATGTTCTTTATTGAATGAATCGAGTACAGACTGTACTTCCTTATCTCGTACAGGAGTCTGTTTGAAAAAATCAAACAAACTGTCATCTTTAATGTAATATCGTTCAATACCCTCGTTAATATCATGTGATACAGCACCGACTTCAAGTTCTGCAATAAAATCATGCTGACTAAACGCTCTTCCTGTAGCTGCCATAATACCAAGTTTAGTCATGTCGATTCCTCTTTGAATGAACATATAACTGAAAGCTGTGTGCCTCTTATCGTCTATAGAAAGTTGTGGTTTTGCCTTACATATCTGTTTGTAATAAAAATTGTATTCATTCATCTGATTATTCAGGATATTCTTGTATGACATAGATTACTCCTTTCTCCGGTGGTTGTTCCACCGGAGATTTTATTTATGCGATATTGAAGATTTCAAGAGGGTCTTCGTAAACCTCAGATGGTTCTTCAGACTTCTTAGATTCAAGAATCTTCTCGATTTCTTTCTTAGAGAATACGTGAGATTCGTATTCATCCTTAAGAACCTTGCAGCGAGTAATAACAGTCTGTTTAATACCCTTGTACTCACTGTGGTCTTTGATAGAACCTTTGATGAGATATTTCTTACCAACTTCATAATCCATATCTCCACGGTTGCCGCTGATTGAAGACCAGCACTCATAAAGACTGTTTGAAGTAGACCACTTGAACACGTGTCCTTCTTCATCACGGAAGAAAAGGAAGAATGTATAACCATAATATCCTTCGAATCCGATAATCTTTTCAAACATAAGTTCTTTCTCGAACTTGTCACCAACATTACCGAACCAGTCATCTGCACAACCGTCTTTGTACATCTGAGCCTTAGCCTGTCTTTCAAGTTCCTTGTCGTGAGCTTTCTTTGCACCAACAAAAGCATAGCAGGCAATTCCAAGATACTTCATGTCGATATCACTACGAAGTTTAAGTTCTTCAGAATATGGGTCGAACATAACGCCATGAACATTCATACTGAACTCGTCTGATGCTTCACCGTAAGCATCCTTGAGCCACTGTTCCATATCTTCCCACTTTGTCTTTGGTTCAACATAAACGAAGTTCTTGTCTGTCTTACCTTTGATAAGAAGTTCTACATCACCCTTTGTGCCGCCGTCTTTTGTATAAACTTTGAAATCATCTGTTACACATCCAACGAGAGAGAAAAGTCTTCTTGTGTTGATATGATTGTCACTGTGGAATCCGAATCCCATTGAATCATCGCAATCACCGAAAAGTTCTGCATAGAAGCTCTCAACGTTTCCGATGTAATTTACAACATCGAATGGAAAGTAGTTCTTAGCACAACTTGTACCAAGAACAACGAGGTCGTCTCTGCTTTCTACAGGTTTTCCTGACTTAGAGAAAACAATGTACTTGTTTCTACCGATTGATTTGTGACATTCATCACACTGACAGTTATCGAGGTACTTGAAAAGGTTTGAATCTGCAAGCTTGAAAACTTTTGCGTTTTCGTTCTGGTCGATAAGGTCTACAACACCTTCGAACTGAACATCTACACCAGCAATGTTCTTCTGGTCGAACTCTGAAGAAAGTTCGTAAGTATAATAATGATAACAAACAGGAACATCGATTGCAAATGGTTCGTATGGAACAGGTGTCGATTCTACAGTGTCTATATCATACTCTTCGATAAGTTCTGCATTGATGAGTGGAAGATTTTTCTTTGAAAGTCTTCTGTTCATATCTGCCAACTTTGCAACGAAAGTTGAATGATTCTGTTCTACTACTCTGATTACCTTGTTTTCCATAACATGCCTCCTAAAGCATTTATTCTGTATAACTATAATATACAGTAAAACAAGGGTTATGTAAAGGAAAATTAAGATTAATTTTCAATCTTTCCTTTGCACTCAGTATACATCTTTCTTAGCTTCATATACTCATCATATAATTCTTGGAGATTGTCTGGATGTTTTGGCGGCATTCCGTATGTAGAATGAACCATCATTTTTAATTCTAACAGTCGGATATACTGTTCTTTAGTCATAATTGGTTCTCCTTAAATATCTGATTCTCCTGTTGTAATCATATTCTTCAATCCTTTGTAACATTCATTACAAAGACACAGTTTAATTGGATGACTACTTAGACAACGATTTTGTGGATAAATAACAATCTGAACATCACTTGGTCTTCCACAATCTGAGCACCATTTATTCTCACCAAAAGTACCTTCAATACTTATCATAATTTATTTCTCCTTTCGAGCAATTGTTGCAACAAGTTTTCCATCTCTGAAAACATGTACATAAGGTGCGTTATGACGTTCAGCATAATCCTGAGCAATTTCGTTATATAACAATTCGTATTGTCCTGGATTTATATTTGTTATTGAATCCTTCTCACCAACTATATTTACAATCTTACCTGCTGGAATGTTCATTATCTTATCTCCTCTAATTCATACCAAGGTCTACCATCTTCAGCTTTGATATAGAAGTGACAACTTTCTTTGGCATAATTAAGAATATCTTCAATATCGCTAAATTCTGTAATTTCGTGAGTATCTAAATATCCAGTTTCAGTATACTTATCAGCAAGCACCACACCACCATTCTTTACAACTTCAATGATTTTGAGTAACTGACCTAATCTCATAATTTTATCTCCTCGTGCTTGATATCTTTATTAAACATTTTAATGTCCGTATGACAATATCTACAGGACATTTGGAAATGGCCCACAATTGCATATAACTCATTATATTTCAGTTCCTTATTACAAGTTGGACAGAAATAACCTTTAGTTATGGTTAACATAAACTACTCCTTAATCTGTTCAGTTGTTTAATAAACTCACGCTCAGTAAGAACGGTTTCGGTAATTTTATTCTTACCCATAGAATGAGTAAGCGTACAACCTTTAGTTGCCACAAGTGCTTTTCTGAATCCTTCATTTGTATTCAGACAATCATAGGCTCTTGTAAGAAGTTCCTGATACTCATCCGAATCTCTTTTCAATACTTTACCTTGCCAGAACAAAGTCTGTGTTCTCCACCACTTCTTTTTCTTACCCTTGAACTTCGCTTGTTTACCAACTAACTTACATACTTCTTTCTGCATATCCGGATTCTCAAACTTCAACGACTGAAGAAATCCTTCCATTGAGTTACATTCAATTCCGTCTATAACAAAAGGGTGTGGTGCAAAATTGCTTAGTGCAGCTGAAGGATATCCTGTTCCACTTCCTATATCCATAATCCTATCTCCTTATTTACGAGCGAGTTTTTCTTCAAGAACTTCAATCTGATGAATGAGCAATTCTCTATCAATTTCATGAAGTTGTCTTTCTTCTTCAAGTTCCCATTTTAATCTTTCTTCTAATGTCATGTTACAAAGTTCTGGATTCATAGTTTAGTTCTCCTTTCTTGTCCATAATTTAACTTCCCAATCACGATTGAAAATATAGTAACCCTCATCGAAAAGTTCCTTCATCTTAGTAAGTGCTTCGTCTTTACTTGTAGCAGTAAACTCTTCATCAGGAGCATACTTATCTTTTCCGTATGTAATTGTAATCTGTTTACAGAGCATGTCATATTCCAAATCATAGAACAACTCATCTATCTGATTCATATTGTGCCAGCAAGAGTGAATACCGTACTTCTTATAATCAACAGTTACGATTGGTTTCATACGTCTGCCAGCACAAGCTGCCCAATAATAAGCATCATTTACTGTTTCTTTTTCTTCTTCAGATAAATCACTTTTCTGAATAATCTGGTCATCATATCCTTCAAAATGACTGCGAATTTCGTTATCATCAATTGTAATAAGTTCATTGGCTGCAAGATTCAGATGAAAACGTTTAGTAAAGATTGTTTGTAAACGTAATGACTCATCCCAACGTTCCTGCATGAATCTTCCGTAAATAAATTGTATCATAATTCTATCTCCTTTCTCCACGCAATGTTTTCCTTTCTTCTCTGAGAAGAAGAAAACTTATTCACACCTTTGTGTCTGCCGCAATTTTCCTTTCCGCCATCAAAAGCCACACCTTTCTTGTATCTCGGCATTATCTTTCTTTTCTTGGTTTCACTCGCCATACATATCTCCTATGCACACAATCTTTTAAGTTTAGGATACTTCTTAAACAGTTTATCTAAATCACACCATTTAAGAGATTCTTCATCATCTCTTATAAATGTCAGCTTGATTATCTCCTGACATTCGTTGAAAGAAAATAATCCGTGATTTACAACAGACCCTTTCTCTTTCGTTTTAATCTGAACATAACCACGTTCCAGGTCATAGTGATGGCACTTAGTACAAAGTGTCTCATCACCAGACCGGAACCGCAAAATCACGAAATCTGTCATGCGGCTTCTACATCCTTCCACTCACCCTCATTGAAATACTGAAGGATTACACCATCATTACTGAAGAAGTCTACAGCACTCTGTAAATCATAGAAGTAATAGACTCCGACTTCTTTACCTATAACACGATACTTACAAGACATACGCATCTCCTTACATCCATGTAGCGTGGTCAAGTTCATTACGAACAGCTGCGATATCTCTGAGCTGCTGGTTGTTCATGCAGAGAGTTTCGAACTCAGCCTTGAGTTTCGGTGACATTCTCTTAGCATCATGCTCTTTAAGGAACTGTTCCTTAAGATGTGATTTAACATAATCCGAATAGTTGTAGAGAGCTTCAATCATTACTGACTGATAAGTGTAACATTCCCAAGTACGATTGTAATACTGGCACTTTGCGTCAAATACCTGGAATCCAATGTGAAGTTCGCACTCATGTACGAATCCGCTTCTGTTCTTACGATAAGCGTTGATGAACTGATACTCCTTATCGTTTACCTTTACTGTTCTTGCTAACATAATTGCCTCCTAAAGCATTTAGTTTATGTAATTATAATATCAAATAAATATTACTTTGTAAAGGATTTCTAAGAATTAATTTAATAATAGAATAGAATTTAGAACAAAAAAGACCACCCTTTTGAGGTGGTCTTTCTATTTACTCAGTTAGGTAGATGTCGATTACTCAATAACGAACTTCATCAGAGAGTTCTCGAACATCTTAACAGAACCAATCTTAGTTCCCATACCCTGAACAACAGTAAGGTCGTCTTTTGCGATTGGATTTGTTGCATACAGTGAGATGAATGAACCACATCCGTAAGAAGCGTCTGTGTCATCCTTTTTGTAACCCATAAGGTTGATGTCCTCAGGGAAGTCCTGATTCTTGAGAACCTTATACTTACCGAACAAAGTACCAGCAACATAAGGACCGATTGGTTCAGCACTGTAAGAGTTAGCTGCCCAAATGTTCTTACTGTCGAAGAAGTTTCCACCGAGAGATTCAAGAATGTTCATCAACTTAGTACCAGCTACGATGTAGTTAGCACCAGAACGAGCAATCTGCTTACGGATTTCGTTACTTGCTTCATTGATTGACTGAAGAACTGACATATTGTGTTCAATCTGTGAAACGCCGCTTGGGAGGATTGAGTTCCAAGTCTTAGTACCGTCAGCACGTACAAGCATTTCATCAAAGATATTACAAGAGATTTCTTTGTTGATAAGACCACCAAGACTTGTTGCGAGAACCTGGTCAATATCATATCCGCCAAGAACATTCTTAGCAGCATAGAAATTGTCGAGGTTGTATGATGAACGAAGTCTGTAAGGATGTGCTACGATTTCTTTTGAAGTCCATTCAAACACAGCCTGTGCCGGTTTCTGTTTGATATCTGCTGAAGCTGATTCAGCACCCCAATCATAGCGATAGTTAACTGCAACTTCAGTATCAGCTGCTGCAGCATCAAGAGTGATTGTTACATCACCATTTGCATAATCAACTGAACCTGAAACGATAATACCGAGAACAGGTTTAATGTTTCCGCTACCATCATCAAGTGTTACAGCATCTACAGCACCACTCAATGTTACAACACAAGTGTTAGGAAGGATTGAACCTTCTGGAGCGTGGAATGTAACATCAGTTCCTGATACTACAGGACCGTCTTCTGCATCTGTAGATTTACGTGTAATCTTGTTTGTTGTGTAATTTGATTCTGTAGCCCAGTTAGTAGAACCAAGCAATGCAGTACCCTTTGTGATGTTATTGCGAGTTTCGTTCGCAGTAATCTGTGGGTAGAAGATTGGTGATTTTTCTGTAGGCATTGGCTGTACAGCACAAACTTCAGTATAAGCGAAGTTTGGAATCAAAATTGACATAAGGTTATAAAGCATTGCGATAGGATTATCTACTTTACCGATATCAGCTACAGCTGATTTAATAGCCTCTTTTGTAACACCACGTGCTGTAAGAATACGTGTTGTCTGGTCAAGTGAGTTCTTAAGGATTGCTTCCTTTTCCTTAGACATTGCCTTTCCCCAGCGTTTTGCATAAGCATCACGTGACTGAGCGATAAGACCATTGTGCATTGGGTCAGCACTTGAATTAATCTGAGCAAAAGTCTGATTAAGTTTTGCCTGTGCTTCTTCTCTTGTCATAATTGTTTTTCTCCTTATATGAATAAAGGTGATAATGATTTAACTTTACCACCTTGCTCTCCAAATCGAACGTTGGTGGTTTAGAACTACGTTCATCAACGATGAAATGTTTTAGTTCTATAAAGAATATATAAGGTTTGTATTTATTTAAGATTTTATTTGCACATAAAAAAAAGACTGTTCCGTAGAACAGTCTTCTTTAAGTAAGATAATTGTTTATTTTTACATTGGTTTTTCTACATTTACTACAAGTTTACATGACCCGCCATTTACAACATCCATTGTAAACCATATCGGTACAACATCATTGCTAAAATAGTGTGAAATGTTTGTAATATTTTTATAGAATTGGTCGATATCGTATTCATGCCATCCTTGGAACTCTACACGTGCCTTCGTATCATCTATTCCTTCAAAACGAACATCATTAAATCCGTAATCATGGAAATACTCTGAAAGCTGGTCGTATATCATTTCAAGTCCAAACCACTCTTCAGAACCGGAAGATTTAATCGGTTTCTTAACAGAACTGTCAATCCATCCGCCAGTTACCCACTCACCGTCTTCATAATCAAATGAATCTGCAGGACAAACATAATCAGGATGAAGCCCCATTCCCCACACCTGGTCACAGTAATCGTAGATATCTTGTAATTTACCTACAAGAACCATACCCTCAGCGTCACCAAGTTTATAATAACCAGCAACATCTACGCTATAAGCATTCGCAGCACCGGTATATTCATCTCTCCAGTCTTCCGGCTGAATACCGGCCATATAAGTAAATTTTTCATTTACATCGTAACCGTTTTCTTCAACCATATCATCAAATTCTTTTGCGTAAGAATTTTCATAGTCTACATCTGATTTAATCGGTTTGCGAGAGTTAACGATTTCATCGTCATCTTCTTCTGGATACTGAGATATTCCATCCTCATCGTAGTAGGCGTCCGGATTCTTAAAGAACTCATTGATATTCTGAGCAATGTTCGGGCACTTTAATTCACATCTTACAGTAATGTAATCATAAGTTTCTCCCTCATCAAGATAAACTCTGCCGTTATCGTCATCAAACACAATACCTTCTTCAGAAAGATATACGTGTGACCATCCGCCACCATACATCATAGTCAGATTAAGTGTTGAAGGTAATAGCTCGCCAACAGCTTCGTTTAATTCTTCAGAAGTCATAATATCACCTTTAATCCATTGTGGCGGATAAACTTCTAATTGCAATGTTGCTGTACCGCCATCAATTTGATTATCCCAATTACCGTCATATAAGTCGTGGTTACTATCGATTCCTTCATAATATGCTTCAGCAGCCCAATATTCTGCTACACAAGGCTTTACAGGAATTTCTACCTGAACGGTGTGCGAATCATATCTTTCGTCATAATCATCGCTTAAGATTTTCCAATTCTGATTATCGAGTTCGATACCTCTTACTGTGATATCATATCCTGCACCTGCACCCATAGTTATCTCCTTATTCCATATCTTCTATAGATTCTGTAATGTCATGATAAATTTTATTACAAGACTCTGTTTCCAGATGTTCTTCACAATAAGAATCTAATTCATTAGCAGCATCCTGAGCATCTGAAAGATTATCGTCATAATCATCTTCGTCAGAATCCTGAAGAACATTAAGTTTGTCTGCCAGATTAAACATCAGCTGATGTACTTCATCGATAACTTCGCTCTTTTCTGCTTCAGACATATTCTCTTCATAATCATATACATCCGAAACTGTAAGATATCGATTTGAAGCACTTGTCCAATCTGCAATAGAAGATAATGCACTATTGATTGTATCGCTGTCGATTTCGAAATTCTTCAGACCGATGGCATCATAAACCTGTTCCCAGTCATAAGCGAGAAGGTCGTTTACTTCGGTAAGTGTCGGAATCTCATCATAGTAAATCTCTTCGAGATAATACATCAAATCATCTTCTTTATCTGCGTTTGAGATTTCTTCAAGAATCTTTGTAGCCTGACCCCAGCAATTATTTCTGAAGTCATTAAAATCCATATCCTGTTTAACTTCCATAATTATCTCCTTTTATTTGATTTAACAAATTTTCTGCTGTTCTGAACCGGATACATTCTTTCTATATCGGCTTTAGTTCCAGCTTCAAATCCATTCTGTTTAAGCCATTCTCTCACGTGGCGAATTGTAGTTTGCGAATAATTCCAATCAGGATACAATACCGGCTGGCCATCTTTAATCTCAGCAACTAACGTACCATAAGAATAAAGTTTGTTATCGTCTGTTTCCGCCTTATTGTAGAAACTTGCACGAGAATCGTATTCAGGTTTCAGATAACCACGAGCCATTGATTTAATTGGTTTACGAGAAGATTTAAGTCCATCTCCTGATTGCTCACGTTCCATTTGTTCAACAGTTATTTCATGATATGGGCGTTCAATAAGTCCATAATCTCCTACGGCTGACAAACCTACCATTTTTCTACCGGCTTCATTGAAAAATCTTTCAATTTTCCATACTTTTTCACCGTTATGTATTACTATATCACCTACGTTATAATTTGTAATACCTGTAGAGGATTTAATTGCTCTGTGAGAATTCTGAACAGGTTCCTGATTCTCTGCAAGAACATCTTCAGGAACTTTATCTACGAAGAAATTTTCTGAACGTGCAAACAATCCGTAATTACTGTCTCCAACATAATATTCTTCAATGAACCTGTCTTCAAAATCTTCTTTGTCTGGTTCATCACGATTCATTACACTGAACATATAAGGGTCAGATTCAAAGTATTCATCAGCTTCTTTGTAAACATAATCCAAATCAAAGACCATGTTATTTTCGCCTTCATTTTCCCAAGACCATTCAAATACAGTATCGATAGCATCGTAAAGACTTGTTGCCTTACACAGATATACATCAAGAGTATAACCTGAGCCAGACCACATCTTCACCATCCACACATCACCGTCATCCTCAGGATTGATGATTGCGTTGAAATCAATCTGTCCTTTACCGAACCAGTCACCTACATAATCAGGATTATTTGAATATCCTGATTTCAGATAGTCATTCAAGATTTTTCTTGCGTAATCTTTAGTGCAGCCTGTCTTAATTGAACTTTCAATTACAGCCTCTTCAAAAGTAAGCTTGCCAGATTTAATACTCTTTACAAGTCCTTCTGAATATTTCTTTACTTCTGATGTATTCATAGAAATTTTCTCCATATTAAATTGATATATAGAAAATATATAAAAGACCGGATGTATTTAATATCCGGCCAATGTGCTACATCGTCTCCTTGTATTCTTTTATAAATCGTCTGTAGTCGATTCCACGCATAAAGATAATCTTGTATTCTGACTTAAGATATGGAATAACATCGAGCGGATGAATACCAAGTTTGAATATCATCCATTTCTCATCCCAAATCTTATTCTTAATTTCTTCTGTAGTAAGAAACTCTGAAACAACGGTATCGTGTACAGGATAATCATTCTTTCCGTTAATCACAAATCGTTCCAACTGTTCATCAGTAAGTTCAAAAACCTGAAGTTCTTTAGACATAATCTTTATCTCCTAATTACCCCTGTCCGAAGACAGTGTTTGTTATTTATTTTGCCATCTTGAAAAGTGTTCTGTAATGGAAACGCTGGATTTCACCACAAGCTGAAATAGTATCAACTTCTGCTTTACCTTTCTTACCAACTACCCAACCATTAAGGTCACCCTTCTTTCCGATTGAAAGTTCTGAAGTGTCTACGATTTCTCCAACGTAGAATTCTGCGTCTTCGATAAACTTGTTATACTTTCTTTCTGCTTCGTACTTGTAATCTCTTTCAAGACGTTCCATGTCAATTGATTTGTTAGATACATTGAGATATTCGTAAACGAATCCCCAAACTCTGAGGAATGACTTTTCAATGTCTCGTGTAGCACTGTAAGATTCCCAAGACTTATAACCTTTTGCCTTGTAATCTTCTTCAACTTCTTTCTGATGCTGTCTCATTGATTTGTAAGATTCAATACAATCATTAATTGTCTGTGGGTCTGTGATGTGTTCGATGCAGGCTTTCTTCCAAGCCTCTACAAACTGACGAACTTCAGGATATTCTTTTACACGACCTTCAAGCATTCCTTTGAATTCTGCAAGCTTAGCTTCTTCTTTATTAAGCTTCTTCTGCATGTCACGAACAATAGACTTCCAACGTTTGATGTCGCATTCAGTAGCCCATTCGTAAGGATGGTCAACTTCATGCTGCCAATGTTCAATATTCTTCTGATATCCGCTAATCTGTTCTTCGCATCTCTTAATCTTTGACTGAATCTGTTTTACACTAAGTTCCTTTTCCATAATTATTGCCTCCTAAAGCATTTAATTTAATGTAATTATAACGAGAAATAATATAAATGTAAAGGAAAATCAAAAAAAAAAAATTAAAAATTAAAACGTGGCGGTGCTAATTTAGGTCTATTGTTTACAGGAACTTCGATAACATTATCTTCTTCAGGCTGGTCTACTTTCTCACAAGCCTTCTGAAGATAATAGTCAAATCCTGGACCTGTTTGTTTCTTCTGTGTCTTATACTGAAACTTTTCGACAGGTTTATTATTGTGCGTTTTATTTACAGGTAATGTTTCTGTTACTTTTTTAATTAATTCGTTCACAGTCTTCTTTCTCCATCAAGTTCCTGCAGGATATAAGGAACAAGTAAAGTGTTGATTACTTCAAACATAGTATCTTCAAAGTGAAGAGTTTTACCGTCTACTACAAACGAATTATCATCGTTGTAGATAACGGTAATTTCTTTGTCACCAGACTTTACGGTGGCTGTCGCACCATCGTAAGTCAGGTCTACGTTTGAAGGAAATAAAGCTGTTATATTAGTCCATAATTCATCGTAGTTCATTTATCGAATCCTCATTCTACGAGAAGAACGAATTAATTTACTCTTAATCCAACGATGATAAGCAGCACTGATTTTCTTTAAATCCTCAGGGAAATGTTTCTTTGTATCGTTATACCAGTCTGTTACAGCTTCTTCAACACTTCTAGGCTTGAAATCCTGTTCATCCCAGAATGTCAAAATGTAATCTACTGTATCATCGTAAATATCTGTAGCAAACTTTACTTTCTTCTGAGCGAGAAAATCATCAAGAACTTTCTCAAGTTCTTCACGTGAAGGTTTACTGTATTCTACTGTATGTTTTCCTGAAACAATTTCGAATGCAGACTGAACATTATCAAGTCCTTCGAGCACATCCTCTTCGTAATATCTTGCAAGTTCCTCAGCAGCTTTTCTACGGTCTGATTTAGAGAACATAGTAAGGCTTCCACGACCACTACCAAATTCTTTATCGTACATCTTGGCACCGGCATCTGCAACATACATCCAAGCATCTACGGCACGTTCTTTATCGTAAACACCTTTACGTGCTTTCTTTTTAAGATTTTCAATAACAGAATGTGTAATTCCATGATACAGTTCTGAAGTATTCTTGATATAGAGTGCAAGTTCTTCTGCCTCTGCGTCATCTCCCTCATATCCTGATTTTACAGGTCTGCGAGATGATTTAATCTTAGAATGTGGACTTACCCAGATTTTAAGTTTATCAAGGTCATCTTCACTTACTTTAGTTCCACAATTATAACATACGATTCCATTCTTTCCATGATACAACTGAGGTTCATGACATTTTGGACATTCGTAATAGTTTATATCGGCAATATTGTTTTTTGACTTAATAGGTCTGCGAGAATTCTTAATAATCTGCTCTTCAAACATTACAATACTTCCGATTTCGTAATCACGTTCAATGATATTACGTAATCTTCTATACGCCTTAGACGGTTCTTCATCTGTTGTATAAGTGAAAGATACGTTATCATATCCGTTATAGTCAGCATCCTTAAATCCCAAATCCTTCAATCTGGAAATCGGCATACTACCCCAAGGTCTTACTGACACATCGTATGTTGTAGTGTTGTCTGCGTATAAATCTCTGTTTGTATAAGTCTGCGGTCTCATTTTAATATCTCCTTACATTATATCTGAAATTCTAATTTCATTACCGTTTGTATCATGGAACTCATATCCATTTTCTGCGAGGTTTTCAAGTTCAGCTGGTGTAAGAACATCACCCTCGTCAAATTCAGTAAATCTATACTCTACATCTGATATACGAACAGATTCTCCATCTCCGTCTTCCCAACTATATATGAATCCATCCTGTTCAAACTGACCATATTCTTCATTGAAATCGATACCGTCAAAAGGATAATCTTCAGATGTAATTACATCACCTTCGTGCCATTCTGAATCGAGAGAAGGGTCTACATTGTCACAGACATATTGACCATCTTCATACTTAAACCAGTAATCAACATATTCATTATTAACAGAGAAATAATCGATAGTGTTATACTCATCATCTTCGTTCACATTCTCAGTAAAATCTTTCTTATTGAGTTTGCGGAACAATTCTTCATGGTCACGGAGATAATCGGCAAAATCAGTTTCGAACATATCGATAAACTGTCTGTATGCGTCATCATTGTAAGTCTGTCCATCAAGTAAATCTTCAAACACATCATTCTGTTTGTACTCAGTATTTTCAACAATAAATCTTGCTGCAGGATTCAAAACTTCTCTTGCATAACCCCAGCCGACTTTTTCACCATCATCTCTAAAAGCAGAAATAATGTATCGTGCAGCACGAACAAGTTCACCACCAAGAGTAGGAGCCGGTTTCTCAGGGTCAGTCGCAAAATCTACAGACCAAGAATCAAGATTTCCATCAGGGTCAAACTCAACATTAAGAGCTTCGCCAAGTTCAAGCATACCAGAAGTAATGTATCTGTCTTTGTCTGCAATATAGTTAGAAAGAATCTGTCTTGCATATCCGATATTTACATCATTGGCTTCTGCGATTTCTTCAGCTGCCTCATCCTCAGTAATTTCACCTGTTTCAAGTTCTGAAAGTATGCGAGTGATGAACTGCTTTGTGGTTTCAGCCTTAGAAGACTTAATTTCCCATTCTTTGATAAGAGCTTCGTTCTTATTATCATACAATACAGCATGACCGTTACGGTGATTTTCATTATTAGCCCATTCAATAGCTTCTGATTTGCTATCAAAATAGTCACTATCAAAAACAGAACCAGTATAATCACTAATTTCTACAGCAAATTTAGGTTTATTATCATAAGAACTAAACAACCCACCTTCCATATCTTCCTGTCCTTCAGCTGCTTCAGAATCAGTAATCGTTACATCTTCACCCCATTCATCTACAGCTTCTTCGTAAGTATCTGCTGAACCAAGAACTTCCCCACTTTCTGGGTCTGTTGCAATATAACGAGCTGATTTAATAGGTCTGCGAGAATTATACAAATATTTTGAAACATCATATTCAAATGTTTTACCATTTGACTTAAATCCAAATTCATCCATAAGTTTGAAGAACTCTTCTGAATCTATTTCAGATATACCTTTCTGTTCACATAATTGCATAAACTTTCTCTGGTCATATATTTCTGGTATCCATCTATTTGCCCATTCTAAAGGTGAAATTTTATAACCCGAATTAATTTTACGTGAACTATGTGCCGCAGACTTCCAACCTTTTTCCCAAGCTTCAGAACATTCTTTTGATAAGGTTATTGGTTTATTATCTAGCGTTTTATGATTAAAGAATGCCTCTCTACCTTCTTCATATGCTGCGTCAGTATCGTATGACGAAGAGATTTTGCGAGATGAATTTATTGATTTATTCTCGCTAAGATAATTCATATATGTATCATCATTTACTTTGACAAAAACTTCTTCCAATGGAATATTTATTGTGCTCCAACCGCCACTGTATTTTTTGTCACTCAAGTATACAGTTCCATCAGCATACAGCTGTGCCATTAACAAAGGAACATATTCACCACTATTCGGATGTTTGAATTCAACCTGTCCTGGCTCAATATAAAAGATTCTTCCACCATTAATAACATGACTATCTCTATATCGAACATTAAATCTGTCAAACAAATCTTTAAGTGCATCAAAATAATCCGAATGTGCCGGTGTAATGATATCATCAGTTGCATCTGATTTAATAATTCTTGAATTCATAATAGTACCCCATCTTGAAAGTTCAGATTCATCTATATCACCATTAACCTGAACATAATATTTATCCACAACAGATGCATCATAACCTGCTTTCTTAAGATGCTCCGCACTTTCCTTGGCCAATTCTTCTGGAAATCTTACTCCGTCATCTTCAGGGAATTTCGGTTTAATCTTATATGAGTTCATAATCTATATCTCCTTGCTCATTTGTGTCAATTTATAATTCTGCTTGTCTAGCCATTCAAGCATAGAATCTATTTTAGAATAAACAAAAGAAGGATAAACTTCCTTTCTTATCGATTCCAAATAGTCATATACACTTCTTACTCCATTCAACATTACTCCAATTGTATCTGTAGGTGTCATATTTGCCACATCAGTTACAGGTGGACAATTTCCAGGAGTAACAAACATTGGCTGAACTGTTTCGTTAAATGATATTGCGGTTTCAACTAAATCATCATAATAATCTTCAGCCTGTTCGTAAAGTTCCTGAGCATATTCATGAAGTTCAAGAAAGTTCTTTCCTTGAGTATGAAAATGGACAGTTCTCATGTCAAAATAGAAAACTGCCATATATTGTGCAAGTTCGGAAAGATTATATAAACTTCCCACTGAATTAAAAAATCTACTAAAAATATGATACTTCTTCATAAGAAAATATATAATTTTTAGAACAAAGCATTAGTGTCGTGAGTTTCGTTAGTGTGTCCTTTTCCGGTCATAAGACGATTTTCAGCCCATTCTACCTGATTCTTACTGAGTTCAGAACCGATATAATTTAAGTCCATATTCTTACATGCAAGTGCTGTAGTGCCGCTTCCCATAAAAGGGTCATACACAACAGCATTTTGAGGAGCATACATATTGAGAAGTTTGTAACAAAGGTCTGTACTATAAGTTGCCTTGTTATAAGGACAAACTTCATCATTATTATTTGCAACAACAAAATTAAACACATTCTCATAAATAGACTGTCCGCCTGCAGAAACAGAAAGTTTCTTTTTATTCATGAAGAATGTTTCCAATTCACTCTTTCTGGCAAACACAAATACATACTCAGTAATTCGTGTGCATCTGTTAGGGCTGATATTGTTAGGCAATGCAGATTTCTTTTTCCAGATAATTACATCTGCAATTGAGAAATTAGACTTTGTGATAATCTCATTTATATTCTGGAACATTCCGTCAGGATTACTTGCACCGTAAGAGATATTCCACAGTACGACACCGTTATTCTTCAGTACACGGTCAAATCCCTCAAACAGTCTGAGAATATATGCGTTGTAATCTTCAAAACTCATATTGTCTACAAACTCATCATAACGACAGCTTGGATAACCCTTACTGTTATTATTTGTCAATGTCCTTGAGTTATTTGTAGAGTTATAGAAAGGTGAAGTAAGTACGATATCCACAGACTTATCGTCAATGTGTTCTTTCAATGTAACTTCATTACTCTCATTCCAAATCTTATTCAATTCCATAATTTATCTCCTGTTAAAATAATGCCTTAGGGTCATGTGATTCATTAATATGTCCTTTACCGTAAAGTAATCTGTTCTCAGCCCACTCAACCTGATTCTTGCTTAATTCGGAACCGATAAAATTCAGATTCATATTCTTTGCAGCTAAGGCGGTTGTTCCGCTTCCCATAAAAGGGTCGTAAACAAGCCCCCCGTCAGGAGCATAAATCTTAAATAACTGATAACACAAATCTGTACTATAAGTTGCCTTATTGTAAGGACAGACTTCATCATTATTATCAGCTTCAACCAGATTATACACAGGTTTATAAAACTTCTGTCCTGTTCTGGAAGTATTCACATACTCTTTATTTGCATGGAAAGAAGTCCATTCATCCTTACGGGCAAATACAAATATATCTTCACATATCTTAGACAGTTTATTCTTCTGAGTAATGGGAATTGTTGCTTTCTTTTTCCATACAATATGGTCTACGATTGTAAAATTAGTTCTTCTGACTACATCAGCCACACTAAGCCAGCTGGCACATTCATTGTTTTCGTTCTGATAAGAAACATTCCAAAGTACAACACCGTCATGTTTGAGTATACGGTCGAACTGATTGAATATAGAAACAATCCAATCACAGTATTCCTCCGTACTTTTCATATCCTGATAAATATCATACTTTTTATGATAAGAACCGATTCCTACAAAATTACCTTTACTGTCTTTATACTGTCCGACATTTGCCGACTTACAATGATTCTCACTTGTGTTTGTACGGTCGTCACTGTCTCGGCTGTTGTTGTAAGGTGGTGAAGTCATAACGAGGTCAACTGAATGTTCATCGATATGCTCTCTCATTGTAACATCATTACTTTCATTCCATATTTTATTGATTTCCATAGTAATTATAATATTAGAAAATAACGTTAAACAAAAATCCCCACCGTTATCTGGTGGGGATTGTATAGAATCAATCTAAATAATTACTTTCCGAACACAGCTCTCAGACTATTTTCATTACGATTAAGGGAATTCATAAGTCCGTTTCCAGCCCAATCTACTTCAAGTTGTCCGTTCTTTCTTTCAACAGCTTTTGTGATTCTGGCAAGTTTATCCATAGCAAGTGATTTACAAACATCTTGCCACAAATCATTAGGCACACTATAACCCCAAGAACTAT
>JAEIGA010000401.1_pt1 | contig 63593 bp, 59 predicted proteins | sample 9270691 | NCBI WGS metagenome assembly JAEIGA01 (sample SAMN17057246, study PRJNA624740) | gut metagenome | biome: biome; isolation source: fecal sample | host: Bos grunniens | place: China: Xizang | collected 2019 | reverse complement strand
AGTGCATTTTATGGTCAAGGATGCACCTGATGTGGTACCAAACAAGGATCCAAAAGGATTCTGGCATCAAGTCTTCTCTGTATTTGATTTCTCATTGCTTAAAGAGAACAAGCTTATGAGAGATGTCTGTATTATCTTCTCCGTATATTTTATTGGTTTCCAGATGTATTTTTCTCATCTGACCAACTTTCTGGTCTATACGCAGGGATATTCGACAGGAAATGCAGGTCTTGTTCTTGGCTTGCCGCTGATTGCTGCCTTACCGTTTACTTTTATGTGTTCCAAATATCTTGATAACGGCAAATTCTATAATGTGATGTATGCCTCTGTAGCAGTAACTGTATTAGGCTTGTTACTGGTATGGATTCCCAAGACTATCATTACCTGCCTAGGCATCTTTTTGTTCGGGACCGGATACATGTGTATATATCAGGCTTTGATGGTCATGCTGAAAAACTGCATGCCAAAAAGCATGCATGGCCAATCAGAGGGTATCAGACAGATCTTTTATGTTGTTATTCCAATGTGTATCGGTACACCAATAGGTTCTTTCCTAATCAAACATTTCGGCTTTGCAATGAAAAATGAATACGGCGTAGCCGGCTATTCAGCAAACTGGGTCGTATTTATTGCAGCTGCATTATGGATGCCGTTAACTCTAATTCCAATCACAAAAGCTAAAAAAGATTACCTTGAAACCTTAAGCACTGAGGAAAACAATGAATAAAGATGTCCGCAAAGGCCTGCTTCGCCACAAATTTGTCTATCACTTTTTACGGATACTGACCGGATGGTTCTTTATAATCACCCAGAACTTTTCATATAAGTATTATCGGATCAAAGAAAAACCTGTACTTATTCTTTCAAATCACAACTCTGACTTTGATCCTTTTCTGATGATAATAGGTTTACGGAAACATTTTAAGTTTGTAGCCAGCGCCAATATCATGTCTGGTCCCGTAGGAAAACTGATCAGTTTTCTGGTAGGGCCCATACCGCGGGCAAAAGGTGCTGATGCAGATGATACAGTCCAATTGATCATCGAAAATTTGAACGCCGGTATTGATGTCGCTATGTTTCCTGAAGGTAACAAGTCGTGGGACGGTCTGACGAATTTTATCTCAAAAAGGACTGCCGAAATCTTCAAAATGGCTAAGTGCGGATTAGTCACTTATCGTTTTGACGGCGGCTATCTCCGCTCTCCCAGATGGGCCAGATTTCCCCGCAAAGGGAAGGTTCTTGGACAAGTCGTAAATGAATATTCATACGAACAACTTAAGGACTTGTCTACTGATGAGATCTATAGCCTAATCACTAATGATCTGCTTGTAGATGCATATCAGTATCAGGATGCTAACCATATCAGGTACAGCGGTGAAGCTCTGGCAGAAGGATTGGAGAACCTGACTTATCTTTGTCCCATATGTAAACGCTTTGATACGATTCACACAAAAGGCAATAAGATATGGTGTGACTGCGGAATGAAAGCTACATTTGATGAATATGGTTATATAAATGGCGAAAACCTTGCTGATTATAACAACACCGTCAAATGGAACCGGTTCCAAAAGAAATGGCTTGCATTACATAAAGATGAGTTTAAGAAAAACAGAGTTACTTCTTTCTCACGTGATAACAATCTACGTTTTTATAAAGTAGTCAATAATGAAAGAGAATTGTTGGCAGACGATATAACATCACAGATATACGGGGACCGTCTTATCTTGACTAACGGCAATGATTATATGATATCTTTTGCCTGGAAAGATATTACCAAAATGGGTATGTTCCGCAACAACAGGTTATATTTTACTCATAGAGGTGACCGTTACCAATTGGAGAGACCTTCCGGTTTCTCACTGATAAAATACTTCGCTCTGTGGAGAACTCTCACAGATAAAGAATTTGTATGAGAAGTACCCGTGCAGGGATGCACGGGTACATTTGTTAGCAATACACATTATTTAGGTAAAAATGATGAATCGCATTTATATGGACCACTCCGCTACGACCCCTGTAACAGAAAGAGCACTTGAAGCTATGCTCCCATGGTTCCGGGAGGAGTTCGGCAACCCATCAGCAATATATGATTACGGTCAGCACGCAAAAAACAAGCTGGAAGAGTGCCGTAAACGTATCGCAAAATGTCTAGGGGCTTTTCAAACAGAGATATTCTTCACCTCAGGCGGAACAGAAAGTGACAACTGGGTGATTCGCAGTTTTTGTAGAGCAAACGCAGCAAAAGGAAAACACATCATCACATCCGCCATAGAGCACAATGCCATATTACGTACATTGAAACAAATGGAGGAAGATGGATTTGAAGTTACCTACCTCCAGCCTGACTCTTTTGGACATATCTCCTCTGAACAGCTTGAGGCTGCAATCAGGCCAGACACCATACTGATCACGATAATGCTCGCAAACAATGTTGTAGGTACAGTGCTGGATATTTCCTCTCTTGCAAAAACAGCTGCAAAACACCACATAAAAATGCATACCGATGCTGTACAGGCTGTCGGACACATACCTATTCACGTTCGTAAACTCGGTGTAGATTTTCTATCCCTTTCTGCCCATAAGTTCGGTGGTCCAAAAGGCGTCGGTGCGATTTACTGCCGTGTGCCGAATCGTCTTCCTGCTCTTCTCACAGGGGGCGGTCAGGAACGCGAATTGCGTTCAGGAACAGAGAACGTCGCTGGTATAGTCGGTATGACCGCTGCTTTGGAAGAAGCTATAGAAGATATGGATCAAGAAAATCTACGTCTTACTAAGCTTCGCGACTGTATAATTGAAAAAGCGTGTTCTATCCCTGGCGTAGCCCTGACCGGAGACCCTGCGAATCGTCTTCCCGGGTTTGCTTCTTTTACCGTTGAAGGGATCGGTCACAGCGCTTATCTGGTAAACAGTCTAAATGAAGTTGGAATCTCAGTCAGTTCAGGCTCGGCTTGTAGTGCTGCTTCCAGAGAGGCAAGCCACGTTCTTCTAGCTTTAGGATATGATGCCAAACATGCCAGCAGCTCTCTGCGCATATCACTTGGCAAGGACAACAATGACGAGCAGGTAAATTATCTTCTCAATGTCCTGCCTGATATCATAATGAAGCTGCGTATCGAGTACGCTAAAAATCCTACAATGATCTATTCCGATCTTCCACAGCCGCCCGATCTATTTGACTGATAACAAAATAAAAAGCTATCTGAGAAAACACTCTCAGATAGCTTTTTAAATTCAGAAATACTAATGTTTGCTCAGCTCTTATATAGCTTCCGCATTAACAAACTGGCTAGTCCACAGGTCACTGTAGAACCCACCCTTCTCGAGAAGCTCATTATGGGTACCAGTTTCGACGATATCACCATCTTTCATAACCAGAATTACATCAGCGCCTCTGATAGTGCTTAGACGGTGTGCGATAGTAAAACTCGTTTTGCCTTCAGTAAGCTTTTCCATCGCATCCTGAACGATCTGCTCTGTTCTGGTATCGACCGATGACGTTGCCTCATCAAGGATCAACAGCGGGCAGTCATGCACCATCGCCCTAGCTATAGTCATCAGCTGCTTCTGTCCTGCAGACAGATTGCTCTCATCCGAAAGCATCGTATCGTATCCCTTAGGCAACGTAGAAATGTAGTTATGTAAACCAACAGCCTTACATGCGTTTTCTACCTGCTCTTGGGTCACCCCTTTTAGACAGTAGGCTATGTTTTCAGTAACAGTTCCTTCAAACAGCCATGTATCCTGCAGCACCATGCAGAACTGATCATGAACATTAGCTCTGGTGGACTGTCTTGTATCTATTCCATCAATCAATATTTTGCCATCGTTTATCTCATAGAAACGCATCAGCAGGTTTACGAGTGTAGTCTTTCCGGCTCCGGTAGGACCAACAATAGCAACTTTCATACCTGGGTTGATCTTCACAGAGAAATCATGAATTATATCTCTTCCTGGATCATAACCAAATCTGACATTCTTAAATTCCACTTCGCCTTTAATGTTCTGGAGCAGATCCTCTTTTCCACTCTCGTCTTCCATCTCCTCTTCAGAAAGGAAACCGAAGATCCTCTCCGCTCCGGCGAGTGACGTCTGTAAGCTTGTGACTGCCTGAGCCACCTGTCCGAGAGGCATTGTAAACTGTCTTGTATACAGCACGAATGCTATGATCGTACCGAACCTGATCTCCCCGCTTCTTACCATCATTGCTCCTGCAACGCAGACAGCAACATATCCAAGGTTGCCAAGGAACTCCATCATCGGGAACATAATTCCGCTAAGGAACTGTGATTTCCAGTTGTTGGTAAACAGAAGCTGGTTAATCCTTTCAAACTCCTCTTTTGACTCCTCATCACCATTGTATGCTTTGACAACAATGTGACCTGCATACATCTCCTCGATGTGCCCGTTGATGTCTCCGAGATATCTTGATCTTCTGGAGAAGAAAGGCTGACTCTTGTTGATGATGAAATTCATTATGAACATGCCCGAAAGGCCACAGAACAAGACGATAAATGTCAGCTTAACATTCGCCAAGAACATCATTACTGTACACCCTGCGAATGTAACAAAAGCATTTACTAGTTCTACCAATCCATTGTTCAAGGACATTCCAATCGAGTCCACATCATTGGTGACACGGCTTAAGAGATCTCCGAATGAAGATGAGTCGAATCTGCTCAACGGCATGCGGTTGATCTTTCTGCAAATGTCATTCCTCATATCCCTCATTGCATACCTTGAGGCGCTAGCCAGAGTATAGCTCTGTACCCAGATAAGCAATGCGCTGAAAACATAGAAAGCAAGGACTCTCAAAGCGATTCTGGTAATAGCGGGCATATCAACATGTCCTTCTTTAAGTCCTTCCTCAATCAGGTTAGTTATCCGGCTGAGTTGATCCGGCCCGAAAAGAGTCAGCATAACACTTATTACTGAACAGGTAAGAGCCGTGGCGACCTGAGGGATAAATTTGCTGAGATACCTGAGTATATTTCTTATAGCAGCGCCCATATCCTTTGGCTTTTCTGCCACAGCCATTCTTCCACCGGGACCGCCTCTGCGTTCATTTCCAGTTCGAGCCTGGCCTAATTGATAATTATTCTTTGCCATTATGCCAGTTCCTCCTCTGAAAGCTGTGTTCTAGCTATTTCCTTATATACTTCGCAATCCTTGAGCAGTTGTTCATGGGTCCCCATACCTACGATCTTTCCCTCATCAAGGACTAATATCTTATCCGCGTCTCTGATCGTGCCAACACGCTGTGCAACAATAAGAGTTGTAACATTTGCTGTTTCTTTTTTGAGCCTGTTTCTTAGAGCGCGGTCAGTCTTGTAGTCCAAGGCAGAGAACGTATCATCGAATATATAGATATCCGGCTTGCGATATACCGCTCTCGCGACAGACAAGCGCTGTTTCTGTCCGCCGGAAACATTGGTTCCCCCTCTGTTTATATCCGCATCATAACTGCCTTCCATCTCCTCAACGAAATCCGTTGCCTGCGCGATTGCAACAGCGGCTTTTATATCTTCCTCTTCATCTCTGTTCTCTATGGCTTTTCCTTCACCATATGAAACGTTGGAACTGACTGTTCCGGTGAAAAGCACTGCCTGCTGTGTGGCATAACCTATCATATTCCGCAAAGACTTTTGTGTATATTCCTTGACATTTCTTCCAGCGACAATAACTTCTCCTTCCGTACAGTCATAAAGTCTGGGAATAAGATTAACAAGAGTCGTTTTTCCGCTTCCTGTAGCGCCAATAAACGCTACAGTTTCACCTTTCTTGGCTGTGAAACTGATATTGGATAGCACATCGCCCTCAGTCTCGGGATAACGGAAACTGACATTCCTGAATTCAATCTCTCCTTCTTTCCCCTGAATACCTTCTGTCTCTTCACCATCGACTATGGTAGCGTCTGTATCAAGAATCTCATTTATTCTTTCTGCACAAACACTGGCACGTGGAATTGTATTGAAGATCATGTTCAAACTCATAAATGCAAAAAGGATACGGCTGGCATAGTTTGCAAATACCACCATGTCAGAGAAAACAGTAAGTCTGTCTGCATATACTGCACTGCGGTTAATTATCATGGCTCCAAGGAAATAGATACCTACTGTAAGTCCGTTATTGGCGAATCGCATAGTAGGATGCATGATTCCCATGGCGTGCATAGCTTCCAAGCCATTCTGTGTCAGGCGGTCATTCGCATCATAGAATTTCCCCTCCTGATATTCTTCTGCGTTATAAGCTCTCACGACCCTTATACCGGTCATATTGTCTCTCATGACTCTGTTCATATCATCATGTAAGAACTGCATATTGCGGAACCTGGGGTGAGCATATTTAATGACGTATATGACAGCCATCAATACACAGAAAACCGCACCTCCGGTAAGAGCACTCCATTCCCAATGTTTGCCTCTTATTTTGAAAAGTGCGATACCAACGGAGATCGGGGATCTCACGATCATGCTTATCCCCCTGGTCATGAACATCTGCATCATCTGAACATCCAATGTCGACCGGGTTATAAGGGAAGCTGTGGAGAACCTATCGATCTCTTCCAACGAAAATGTCTGTACTTTGTCGAAAATCTTGCTTCGCAGATTTTTAGAAAAAGTTGCTGCAAAGTAAGATGATACAAAACCAGAGCCAAAAGTGATGAACATACTGGCTATAGCACAGGCAAGCATTTTGAAACCAGCAATCCATATTTCATTCATGTCACTGCCTTCGGTCTCTACAAGCCTTGTAATAGTGCTCATATAATCCGGGATGCGCATGTCCATCCAAACCTGAGCCAGAACCAGCATAGCATTGCAGATCAGTAGCGATGCCTCCCAGCGGCTCATTTTTTTCATAATCTTAATCATGCTTATTTCCTGACTTATCTATTATTGTTTATCGCTATTGTTTATTACTTAATAATTATATCGCACACTCTCTATTCACATCAATACTATCAATAATAATAATTGCATTAACTCTATGAGAAAACACCGAGGAGACTCTTGATGAGGCAAGCTTCTAGTCGGTGCTTATAAAGTGCTTATTAGTCGAATATTATTTAATAACTCTATCTAGTCTTTTTTCTTACCTGCTACCTGATACATATCGTCATCAGAGATCATTGTAGTTACCGTCAGATATTTATTAAAGATCTCCGCCAGTTTCTCAGCTGTCATTAGACCTGCAGATACAGCTTGAGCAGAATTCGAATTATGAACGGCATTGATCTTCTCACGGCTCATTCCATGTGCAACAGTCAAGATCCCATCTTCCTTCAACAGAGAGGACAATCTGCTGATTAACAGATCCGGATCAGGAAAATGCGGCAGTGCATTGTATATTACAATGCAGTCAAATAGTTGGCCGAAATCGGTTTCTGTCGCGTCTCCGCATATGATCCTGACGTGTTCCTGAGGAAATTTCTTTCGAGCAATCTCAGCCATCTCCGGAGTGATATCGATAGCTGTAACGGAACCAGCTTCTCTTTCCAGAAAATAAGGTATCAATATACCCGTCCCGCAGGCAACGTCCAGAACGTCTTTGCCCGTTCTCACGCCGGCATTGTCAAGAATTCTATTGATAACATCTTCATTTTTTGTTGTGTAATCTGAATCCCATTTGGGAGCTAATCTCGCAAAAAAAGCAATTATATCACTGTTCTTCAATTTAGCACCTGCAATATCCATAATGTTTTGAAGAAAATAGTCCTTTTCTTTAAGCGTTATTATACTTCAATACACTGACAATATACAAAAATACTTGGAAAAGTCCTGAAAGATAAAGGAAGAGCGCTGTGTACGATCACAACGCTTCTATCATAATAACGGATCTAATCATCAAAACGTATTATTTCAGCATCTCCTGTCCAGTATTGATGTTTATTCACCAACACATAACGATTGTCAGAAAGGCTGGAACTCTCGCCATACTCTACCAAACAGTACCAATTCCCGCACTCTCCGTAAAGCCCTTTGTTAGTTGGCCCGGATCTTTTAATACCATCTTTGCTGAACCTGAAATCAAACAATTCATTATAGCTCGTATCGTACCACATCGATACAGCAGGACTTTCATCAGGAGTCACAGGAACCGAAAAACGCAATTTGCCTTCTGCTAATACTTGCGAAGGGATGCTCAAACGGTCACTTAACTGGCACAGTTCGCAAACAGATCCATCTTTATAGGAATATTTTTGAAGCGAACCACCATTGGTATAATAAATCCCGTCATCACCGAATGCATATCCGCAGTACGGATCTTTATCTACTGACAGCTTTTCGCCCGAATAACTTAAGTTGTTCTCGTATTCTTCAAGGTCAAAAATGATTACCGGTGTTTCACCATACTGTTTTCGGATACTGTTTGTCCCTCCCATCAGGATCAATTTTTTAGTAGAATTGCATGCGAAAAGCACAGTTTTTTCTTTTGGATCACAGCTTCTCAAAACAGTTACCAAACCAGTATTAAGATCTACAGAAGCCAGAGCCGCTGGATCGCTGATAAACGTACTTTCCGATAATGTACAGTAGATTAAATCATTTTTTCGGTCAAATACTATTGCGCTTTGATAAAAGATATGCCAGACTTTTCCCCCTTTATCCTGCAATAAATGTGAAGAGGATATTTCCTCATAAGGAGGACGGATTATGTTGATCCTGCTGTTTTCATCAGTGCATGCAACTAATCGGTCTCTGGCTGAAAACACCTGATAATTCTCAAAATAGGAACGCAGTTCATCTGTTCCCAAACTTTTCTTTTCTATTGTATCCGGGTCATACCACGTTGGATAAATGCCTCTGTCGTCTCTCGATATACAGAAAAAGCCAGTGTCGGCGGACATAACTTGATTATTTGTAGTACCAAATCCCCATACAGCTGAGACAAGTTCAAGTTCATGTTCAGCTCTTATTATTTGTGGATTTGCATCGCCTTTTTGGTAGTCATTTGCATAATGTGCACATGAAACAAGTAAAACCAGCAAAAAGAAACATATTGCAAATTTCCATATTGCTCTGCACATAACAATTGACCTCCAGATACTATCTATGGTTCCATTTTACTTTTTTTTACAAAAATAAAGAACTATATGCTAACAAAAATAAACGATGACGTCATATAATCAAGTTAAACAATAATAGGAAGGAGTCATTATGAGATACAGAAAACTAGGAAAAACCGGTCTAATGGTAAGTGAAATAGGTTTCGGCGGTGAATGGCTCGAACGCCATCCCGAAGAAGAATCTATTGAACTGATAAAGTATGCACACGACCAGGGCATTAATATCATTGACTGCTGGATGCCGGATCCCAAATCTAGAGGCATTATCGGCAAAGCCATAGCAGATTGCAGGGATAAGTGGTACGTCCAAGGACACATCGGCTCTACATATCAGAATGGCCAATATGTCAAAACAAGAGATATGTCTTTCGTCAAGCCAGCGTTTGAAGATCTTCTTGAACGGATAGGCGGAGGGTATATCGATCTGGGAATGATCCATTACGTCGATTCCGAAGAAGAGTGGGACACATGTATGAACACTGAGTTTATCGATTATGTCCGTGCTCTTCATAAAGATGGAAAGATCAAGCATATTGGCATGAGCACTCATAATCCGCGAATAGCTAAAAAAGCTGTAGAATCAGGTCTTGTTGAGATGATCCTATTCAGCATAAATCCTGCCTTTGACATGAAACCTGCCAGTGAGGATCTTGACACTTTGTTCGGGAATTATGATGCTTCTCTCCACGGAATCGATCCGGAACGAGCTTCCCTATATCAGTTATGTGAAGATAAGGATGTTGGAATCACAGTAATGAAAGGCTTCTTTGGAGGTGCATTATTTGATCCTTCCCGCTCTCCTTTCGGAGTGGCATTTACTCCTGCTCAATGCATTCATTATGTTCTGACCAGACCCGGAGTCTGCGCTATCATGTGTGGCTATGATACTGTTGATCAGGTCAAAGAAGCTGTTGCATATGAAACAGCAACTGATGAAGAGAAGGACTATGCCTCTGTAATTGCATCTGCACCATTGCATTCCTACTTGGGTCAGTGCACATACTGCGGTCACTGCAAGCCCTGCCCTATGGATATCGACATAGCTATGGTCAATAAATTCTATGATCTTGCTATTCAACAGGAACATGTCCCGCAAAGCCTAAAAGATCACTATTCTCAACTTAAACCCACAGCCTCTTCGTGTATTGGGTGTCAAAGTTGTGAAGCAAGGTGTCCCTTCCAGGTTCCTATCTCACAGCGCATGAAGGAAGCTGCAGAATTATTTGGATGCTGAAATATTTTCAACTATCAGTAGTTGGAATAAGATGAAATGTGAATCAACTACTTTAACTTAATACTGTACGTATAATATCGTGCTGAAATACTATGTGTTATATTTGTGAGTATCTTTCCCCCATTGGTAGCCTTTATATGAGTTCTAACGGATCATCGCTTACACATCTGCGATTTAAAACTATTGACGATCCGCATTTTTGCAGCGCTGAACCGAATCCTGACCTTAATGTATTTAAAAAAACAAAAACATGGCTAGATGATTATTTTTCTGGTAATGTCCCCGACTTTACACCGCCCCTTTGCCTGAACGGCACCGCTTTTCAGCTGCAAGTATGGAACATCCTCTTGAGTATCCCTTACGGGCACACTGTCAGTTATGGAGATATTGCAAAACAGCTTGCATCGAGAAGAAATATTCCCCGTATGTCATCTCAGGCAGTAGGAAATGCAGTTGGAAAAAATCCCATACCTATAATAATCCCCTGTCACAGAGTTATAGGTTCTGACGGATCACTGACAGGATATGCCGGCGGACTGGAGAAAAAATCTTTTTTATTATCACTTGAACAAACATCTACACAAAACAGTGCAGGCCTATAACGGCCTGCACTGTTGTTTCCTAACAATATTACTTTTTTAGAGTCTCACTCACAGCAGTCACAAGTCCTGTGACATCCTGAAGGTTTGAAGGAATGACGATTTTTGTCGCCTGACCATCTGCCATCTTCTCAGCTGCTTCCATAGACCTGATCTTCAGATATTGATCTGAAGGATTGGAGCTGTTTATGAGCTGGATGGCTCTCGCCTGAGCCTGAGCAACAGCAGCAATAGCCTCAGCTTCACCTTGAGCTGTGCGGATCCTCTCTTCGCGTACTGCATCAGCACGAAGGATCGCTGACTCCTTTTCACCTTCTGCCCTGGTGATAGCAGACTGTTTCTCGCCTTCTGCAGCAAGAATGACAGCTCTTTTTTCACGTTCTGCTTTCATCTGCTTCTCCATTGCTTCCTGAATGGATTTAGGAGGAGTGATGTTCTGCACCTCAACTCGGGTAATATCTATACCCCACTTGTTGGTAGCCTGATCCAATACCTTAATAGTTTCCGCGTTAATTGTCTCTCTTCCGACAAGAGTCTCATCCAATGTCATTGAACCTATGATATTTCTCAAAGTTGTCGCACAGAGATTCTCAATAGCAGCGATAGGACGCTCGACCCCATATGTCAGTGCTTTAGGATCGATCACCTGGAAATACACGACAGAGTCCACATTCATAGTTACGTTATCCTTCGTGATAACTGACTGTGGCTCAAAGTCTGCTACCTGCTCCTTCATGGAGATTTTTCTTGCAATTCTTTCAATTACAGGGGTTTTGATGTGCAGCCCTGCTTCCCATGTGGCAGCATACTTGCCAAGACGTTCAATTACCCATGCATTTCCCTGAGGGACTATACATAGTGAAGAAAGAACGATAACAAGTAATAAAACTAATATAATTCCACCAATAACAAACGGCATATCTCTATTCTCCTTTACCATTATTAAATTGCTTTATTATAGTTAAAATCACAAATCCGAAGATAGCAACAAATGCTATAAAGAACAATGCAGGTGACAGCGGTGCGAGGAATGTCATTGCAAATATAGCACCAAGTATCATTTTGGCAGTATTTCCGGTTTTCTTTTTCTTATTTTCTCTTGTAGTTACAGTATGCTGTGTAGCTTGATGAAAGGATTGGTGCTTTCTTGATTCATTTCTCGCATCACAATTTTCCTCATGACGTTTGCGCACTTCTTTGCCTTCATCCATATCCCAGGCTGATATTCTGCTTTCACGTTCTATCTCTTTGGATAGCCAGTCATCTGTACCAAACATTTCTTTAGATTGTTTCAAATAGGCACCTCCTTCCTGCGATTCAGTCACCATTAATTATATTAATCTGATAACAATTGTCAAAAAGTCGACATATACGAACATAAGGAGAGGACTGATCCTCTCCTTATGTTCGTATACTTTGTATCCTAATCTTCCTTAACCTGATTTAGCAGCCATGCCATGATGCCAAATTCATTCTTATATGTCGGCACCCAGCTCCAGTGATTCTGGCGGAAGAGTTTTCCGTAATTTTCCGCCTTGACAAGATTCGGAGTGATGGAAATATCGTATTTCTCAAGATCTTCCGGTGAAAACAATGTCAAATGCGCATTATTGTTTCCGTTGTCTCTCATGTTCATAACTGCGTCCACAAGGTATTTATGCCTGTATAAAGTATGGTCGATATAAGCTGATGTAACCCATACCGGACGGCGGATAGATTTCAGGATCGAAAAGGTTTCAGGAGTCATGGTCGGACATACTGGAACTGCGGCAGCAAAAAGATCCGAACCGACTGACATTGCTCTTACTGTCCCTGCGCCTCCCATAGACATTCCGGTAACATATACTCTCTTCGGATCTACAAGCCCCTCCCTTATCATCCTCCTGATGATATCGCACACCAAACCGAGATAGTATCTTGACCAACCGTATCTTGGGTCTTTTGAATAGTCACTGTCTTTGAACTTCGCATTCATGTTCATCTTTTTAAACATATCGCGGTCTTCTACACACATAGGAGCCATGACATATATATCCGGATAATCTTCAGCAAAGTTTACCGGACCATAGTCTGCCATAAGCTGTTTCTCGTTATCCCTAGCTCCTTCTCCATCCTCATAACCACCATTTCCGCCTCCATGGAGGAAAAGGATCATTGGCCTAGGTTCAGATGCATTTGCGGGAGAATAGAGCCTGTACATTACACGGCCTTCCTGGATCCTTGCAAATTTATCATCTGCAGTACGGGTATGAACTGTAAACTCTTTCTTGTCGAGCTTCTGATCTTTAAAGCACAGTGTCCATGGTACCCTGTTAGTGAAAGGCTCCACTTCAATATGAAGTGCACCATCTTTTGCCTCAACGGATAAGATATCCCCTGGTGCAACTCCTCTGCTCTCCTTCAAAAAATCTATATGCTCTGTTTCTACTGCTGGTCCTTTCAGGTGGATTTCTTTTGCTGTTGGGGTTTCTTTCTCCCATGGGATATCAAAACTAGAGATTTCCTGCCCTGTGAGTCCCAAAAAAGCATTTGCTGAATATTCCATAGTATCCTTCTCCTTTATTTTTATGTGTTTCTCCTCTTTAGGAAGATAATTACAGATCAATGATCAGACGCGAAATCCGTCTTTATATTTTTCAAGATAATAGTCAAGAATATACTGACGGATCTTTGGAAGCTTTCTCTCCCCCATCCACGGCGACACATCCATCATCAGCGACTTCTTGCAGTCCTTTGTGTAAGGAGTCCATGTCTCAAGCCCCTGACCGTTTGGATCTCCGTTCTTGACGAAATTTGTCCAGTACTCTGCCATCGTGTTGGAAAGTTCATAATCGCTTCCGGTGTATGCTCTCCAGTCCCTATCCAAAGTCTGGAACACATAATAATGTTCAAACCCGTGATATGCACCGGAAAAATCCCCGGGCGCTCTTCGTATATTGCAGTAGACATAAGCAGGCTTCATGTTGTTGCAAAGCTGTGTCTCAGCAAACATCCTTGCCCTGTAAACATTGTCGTCTGTCATGCCCACAGCAATATCAGTATCTGTAAGGCTTTCGCAAAAACTGACAAAATCTTTCGCTTTTTCTCCAAATTTATGAGAGTACTTCTCCACTTTGTCTCTTGTTAGGATTGCACTTGGAGCGAACTCTGTCACTATCGCTCCTTCATCACCTGCTCCACCGACAAGATAAGAAATGTCATGATGTCTTCCGCTTATCATCACATCACAAGGATCTTCCGGAAATACGTATCCGTCAATCACCCCACGGAAGAAGCACAGATATCCGGGCATTTTTTTATACACTTCGCTCAGCTGCTCACATGATAATTTTCTCATTTCCTCCAGAGATGAACAGCCGGCAGCCTCTGCAAACATATCACCGCGTTTATACGCTTCTTCCTTACTCATCCAAAACGGAGCAGAATGCGGTCCATCGTCTGGGTCGCTCATATCATGAGTCGTCGGTCCACTTTCAATTATGCATCCTATAAGGTCGCCTTCAGTCAGAGGGGTACAGGACAGCGCAGTAGCTGCGACAGCACCTGACGAATGTCCCATCAATGTGATTCTGTCAGGGTCTCCCCCAAAGTTCCGAATATTATTTCTTACCCATTTAAGCGCAAATATCTGGTCCAAATAATAAATATTGCCTGCGCTGCCATATGGATTTTCCTTTTCCATATCCCTGTGAACAAGCATCCCCAGGGGACCTGTCCTGTAGTTTATTGTCACCAGGATGACACCTCTTTTACAGAAGCCTTCCCCGTCATACATCGGCTCATTTGAAGCCCCTCCCATAAAGGCTCCTCCAGGAATGAACATCAGAACAGGCAGTTTCTCGTCAGGAGTGCTTGCAGGTGTATACACATTTAGATAAAGGCAATCCTCACTGTCCCTCAACTCCGGTCTCTTCCCCATGAACTGATAACACGCATTGCCGAATTCCACACAGTCACGTACTCCATCCCAAGGCTCATGTGGCTGAGGGAATCTCCATCTTAAATCACCTACAGGCGGTGCAGCATAAGGTATTCCCCTGAATACTGTGAACTTGGGATTATTTCCTTCAGCCCCTCTCACAGCACCATATTCCGTCTCTGCGACACGCATAGCAGCCTTTCCGCTTCCATACTCAAATGCCATATACTGCAGACCTCCAATTCTCCTCAAAGTTAACTACTTTATCATTACATCTATTTTATCACTTTTTTTGTTGAGTTCTATTATTTCTTAGCACAAATGTACTATATATCAAACACAATAGAAACCGCTGCAGTATCTGAGCTGCAGCGGTCCAATTGAATATGTTTCTCTCACAGGATCTTAACGTACATGCCATTTTCTTCTTTAAATCCGGTTGCTTTGAGATATGCCTCATGATTTACTGTAGGACCCGTATAAGTTATCTGCTTATATCCTAATTGTTTCAGTTTATCAAACTGATACTTTCCAACTGTAAAATCTCTGTATTGGGGAATCGTATAGTCAAGCACGAGATTTAAATTTTCTCCGTCATCTATGCCCATTGTGATACCTACAGGTTTTCCCTCGTGGCTAAACAGAAAAACGCTGTTTATATCAGAGTTGTACAGGTCTACACCCGGGAATGTTTTTACTATATCTTCTCCATATTTCTCAAGCAGATAGCGAAGATATGCATCATCGTATTTCACTTCAGTGAAATCATATACTTTCTCAGAATGACTCATCTTCCACAAATAATAAAGATTTATAGCAACCAGACAGAAGTTCATAACTGCTGTCGGATATGAATGGATGATCAGCGCATAGACAGCAAATATAACACTTCCTACAGTGTTGACTATCCTAAGTTTAACTACCGAGGTAAGAAGAAAAGATACCAACACAAGAGCGGATCCAAGGTATCCAAACATTTCGATAAGGAATTCAGGTTTCATGTTTTCTCTCCAATATCAGTTGATGAGTCATAAAGCGGAATATCTGTTAGTCGTACTCTGTAATTAAGTGTATCACAGTTCGGTGGCCTTTCAATCTTATTAAGCATAAAAAACTCCCGACCTTGAAAAAGCCGGGAGCAAAATATCCACTATGAATTAGATGTTCCTGAATACAAGCTGTGCATAATCATGGAATGCAGCTCTCCAAACCCTGTATTCATGATATCCAGGATATATCTTCTGAATATAGTTAATACCCTTCTCTTTGCAGTACTCACGTTCTTTCTCGAAGAGAGGAAGAGAGACTTCGTGGTCACCGATAGCACCGAAGAACGGGTTGACTTCACGGTTCCAGGTCTCTGCATCATCCAATGCCTTGAGCTGTTCTGCCTGCGACCTTCCGGCATATCCAGGGATCACAGGATATGTGTAACCGGTGAACAACCCCGCTGAACCAAACATGTCATAGTGAGCCATGATCATTTCACCAGAGAGCAGTGAGCCCATGGAAAGTCCGCCGATAGCGCGAGCTTTCTTGTCGGGGATCGCACGATAATGGGATTCGATGAACGGAATGCAGTCGGTAAGAAGCATTTCGTTGTATTTCGTGGTGTCAAGATGCGGGTTACCATCGTTGTTGACCTGCATCATGGCATTATTCATGACAATAATGAACGGCACAGCCTTGCCCTCAGCAAGAAGGTTATCCATGATAAAGTTGACCTTCCCGAGATGGATCCATACAGTCTCGTTCTCGCCGCCGCCATCCTGAAGGTAGAATACAGGATATTTGGTATCCAGATCGTCCCTGTACTTGGGGGGAGTATATACGTAGCAGCTTTCCCACTCGCCTGTGACTGTAGAGAAGAAGTACTCCTGAGATACTGTTCCATGTGGGACATCCTTGATCAGGAGGTAATCCTGGTCGGTGTCTGGAATCTCAATATAGTTGATGGCATATCCCCATCCATAACTGATAGGTGCCAATGGGTTGACGACTCTGACGCCATCAACTTCGAAGATCAGCTGTTTCTGGCCAGGTTCGTCATACTGGATCGTGCCTGTCCACATACCGTCATCCTGCAGTTCGAGATTAACCATGTTTTCGGGATATCCTGCAGTGACCTCTTTTGCTGTCGGTCCGTAAAGCGATACCCAAACCTTACCATCCGGATATACCTTGTAGCCAATGTTGGTGTCTCCATGCTTTCCCCCGTTTATCATACTGGGTATAAGCTGGCGGTTGAACCCTAAAGGACGCGCATCAAATACTTGGTTGTCGAGAAACTCTTTTGGAATATTCATTCTTCATCCTTTCTGCGCAGTTGTTTTTGTTTGTATGCAGTGCGCATATATATTGCATCAATATAATATCACTTTTCATAAATGTATGGTGCTATTGATAATGATAATTGAAATATTATTTTAAAGTGATAATGAATAGAGAATACTATATAATTATTTTAGATATATCCTAACTGTTGAGGTAAGAACCATGAAAAAAGCTAAGCTCATACTAGACAAAGATTACGTTGTTTCCAGAGTAGATCCAAGAATATACGGTTCGTTTGTAGAGCATCTTGGCAGATCTATATATACAGGTATATATGAACCTGGACACCCTTCTGCAGACAAGGAGGGCTTTCGCACCGACGTCCTTGACCTTGTCAGAGGCCTTAACACTCCTATTATCCGTTATCCCGGTGGCAATTTTGTATCCGGATTCAGATGGGAAGATTCTATCGGCCCTCTTGCAGACCGTCCCAAGCGTCTAGATCTTGCATGGAAAACGACAGAGCCTAACGAGGTCGGCATCCATGAGTTCTGTTCATGGGCAAAAAAAGCAAGTGCAAATGTGATGTATGCGGTCAACCTCGGTACACGAGGACCCTCAGAAGCACAAGCTCTGGTCGAATACGCGAACCACAAAGGCGGAAGCGCATGGAGCGATCTCAGAATCAGAAATGGTGCCAAAGACCCTTTCAACATCAAATTGTGGTGCTTAGGCAATGAGATGGACGGCCCCTGGCAGATGTGCCACAAAACAGCAACTGAATACGGAAGAGTTGCTAATGAAGCTGCGAAAATGATGAAGTGGACTGATGACTCTATCGAGCTTGTTGCCTGTGGATCTTCTTCATCTGAAATGCCCACATTCGGCGACTGGGAATATACGATGCTTTCCGAATGCTATGAAAACGTGGACTATGTTTCTCTGCACCGTTACTATGGAAATCCGCATAATGATACTCCAGACTTCCTAGCTTCCACTATGGATCTCGACAACTTTATTCGTACAGTTGCATCTATATGTGACTCCGTTAAAGGAAAGAAACGCAGCACAAAGCAGATCAATCTGTCTTTGGATGAATACAACGTTTGGTATCACTCCAATGAACAGGATCAGCAACTGTATAAGAGAGAGCCCTGGGGAACTGCATTGCCCTTGCTGGAGGACATTTACAATTTTGAGGATGCTTTGCTCGTAGGCCTGATGCTGATCACAATATTGAAAAATGCAGACCGAGTGAAGATAGCATGTATGGCGCAGCTGGTAAATGTTATAGCTCCTATCATGACACGTCCTGGCGGCGGAGCATGGGCACAGACTATATATTGGCCGCTTCAGCAGGCAAGCCTCCTTGGACGTGGTACGAGCCTGCTGCCTCAGCTGATATGCGACAAACAGGATACTCAGCATTACACCGATGTTCCTATGGTGGATGCCGCTGCTGTAAAACATGATGATGGAAGCGTAGTCATTTTCGCTGTCAACAGGAATCTGAATGAATCTGTTGAACTGGAATGTGATCTTCGTGCTTTTGGCACATTTGAGAAAGTTTCCCACATGGTGCTGCATCATGATGATGTAAAGGCCATCAATACAGAAACTGACCCGCTTAATGTCATCCCTCATGAATCTGCAATTCCTTTCAAAGATGGAAAAGCAGTACTTCCTCCAGCATCCTGGAATGTTATTCAGCTTATCAAGTGACACAAATAAGGAATCATAAATCAGAATGAGTCATATCCCCGTTTTTTCCCTCGAACCATCAGTGATCTGCTGTGATCTCTGCGATTTAGGACATGAAGTTCAGAAATGGGAAATCGCCGGAGCTAAAGCACTGCATATAGATGTTCTTGACGGTGCTTTTGCCCCCAGTCTTCCTGTGGGTCTTGATACATTTATTCAACTATCCAAAAGAACTAAACTTCCATTTGATGTTCATATAATGTCCTTGCAGAATCAATGGTTCATCGAGCAGTGCCTCCGTATGAATCCTGCTCGGATTTGTTTCCAACTAGAAGGTGAACCGGATCCTTTTGCACGTATAGAACAAATACGCACGGCCGGTGTAATTCCCGGGCTGGCAATGGCTCCATCGACACCTCTTGAAGATCTGATGCCCTATATCGATCTCATCGACTTTCTTCTCCTTATGAGAATCAAACCTGGCTATGCCGGACATGCAGATGAATCTGTTCAGTTTGATCTCGACAAACGGATCCAGGATGCACGAGTGATGTTAGATTCAACAAAATCCGGTCGGGATTTAGTTATCGACGGCAGGGTGACTTTCGAGGATGTTTCAAGACTTCGCGGCTTAGGTGCGACTGTGTTTGTTGGAGGAAGCAGAAGTCTGTTCTCATCAGAAGATTATTCAACTAATTATGCTAAAATGCTCAGGCATTATGTAGAGGGCCAGCGATGAGTATAAATAACAGTTATAAAAAAGCAATGCATCTCATTCTGAATGAGTGCGGTGAGATCCTTGACAGAGTAGATCCTTCCCAGACAGAAGCCTTTATTGATATGCTCCTATCTTCCAGACGTGTTTTCTTTATAGGCGTAGGACGTGTCCGCCTTTCCTTAGAAGCAATGGCAAAGCGTTTTTCACATCTTGGAATAGAAACACATATGGTGGGAGACATCAACGAGCCTGCAATGAATAAGGAAGATCTCCTTGTAGTTGGTTCAGGAAGCGGCGAGTCAATCGTTCCTGTTGCTATAGCCGAAAAAGCAAAGCAACTCGGCGGTAAAGTCGTCCATATCGGCTCTAATCCTTCAGGAACTATTGCAAGACTGGCAGATCTGCAGGTTCGCATACCGGCTTCCACAAAGCTTCACCTGCCCGATGAATATGTTTCCTCTCAACCTATGACCAGCCTTTTTGAACAGTGTCTGCTCATATATGGCGATACCGTAGCAGCTTTGATAATAGAGAAAAAAGAACTGGATGTCTCCACATTATGGGACACCCATGCAAACCTTGAATGATATATTAGAGGACTATTATGCAGTATAAAGAACTATACCGGCCTCAATACCATTTTTCTGCTCCTAAAGGATGGCTCAACGATCCTAATGGGCTCGTCTGGTATAAAGGAGAATATCACCTGTTCTTCCAATACTATCCGTCTGATATAATGTGGGGACCAATGCACTGGGGTCACGCAGTGAGCAAAGATCTGGTACATTGGGAGAACCTGCCAATTGCTCTTGCACCTGATGAGAACGGAACTATCTTTTCAGGAAGTGTTGTTGTGGATCATCACAATGATTCCGGACTTTTCCCATCCGGAGAGGGATTGGTTGCTTTCTACACAGGACACATAGATAGACCGGGGCAGCATCCCATAGAACATCAATGTATGGCCTACAGTGACGATTGCGGACGCACTTGGAAAAAATATAAAGGAAATCCTATCATCTCTGCTCCTGATACACCGGATGCTTTTGACTTTCGGGACCCAAAAGTGTTCTGGCATGAAGAGTCCGGTAAATGGGTTATGTTCCTCGGAGGAGGTTTTTATAGAGTATATAACTCAGACGATCTCATCCATTGGGAACTTACCAGCGAATCCTTTATTTATGAGGAGTTTCCTGATTTCTCTCTGGTTTCCGTTGAAGATTCAGACGATAAAAAATGGGTCTTGAACCTTGCCGGATTCAAATATTACATCTGCTCATTTGACGGGAAGCGCTTTATCCGTGAGGAAGGTCCTTATACTGCCGATTTTTCAGACGGATGCCAGGCAACACAAACCTTCAGCAATATTCAGGATGGAAGAGTCATTATGATGGCGTGGATGCGAGATGGTTCTCGCGGTCCTACTTTCCCGTGGAGAAACACAATGACTGTTGCAAGAGAACTCACCTTGAAAAAAATGCCTGATGGTTCGCACAGACTTGTTCAGATCCCGGTCAAGGAGTTGGATGCTATTGAAGGAGAGTGTATCTGTGAACTTCATGACACTGATCTGAAACCCGGAACAGATATTTTAGAAGGCATCTGCAGTTCACAGTTCATCCTTGAAGCAGATCTTGATATCTCAGGCAAAACAGGAAAAACGATCTTTACGATACTTGCGGACGACCGCCAATGGACAAAACTTGTTGCTGATCTGGATAACGGTTTGTTCTTTGTAGATTACACTGCAGGGAACTCACCACGCTGGCGTGATACACAGACCTCGATGGATGCATGGTATTTCTCAACTAATGACATAATCAAAGCCAGAGGAAAAAGTTATCCTGCTCCTCTGCCTGACAGAGATCATTTGCGTATGAAAGCGCTTGTCGACTGGACTTCTATGGAGGTGTTCCTGAATGACGGTTTGGTTTCCTTTACTTTCAGTGTCTTCCCAGACGCAGAAGCAAACAATCTGTCTTTGATATCTGAAGATACAGTGCATATAAACTCTCTCACTATAAAAAGCACGGAAAGCATCTGGTAAATAGCCATATAATAACAGCGCATGAGATTATCTTATCTCATGCGCTGTTTTCTTTTATGATTCTATTAGCCTTTATATGCAATAGCATCTATCTGAAAAAGAATCCCTTCTCTTATGAATTGAGTAGTGAATGCTTTCCTTGTTGGATATTTTCCTTTAAATCTGTTTTTCAATACATCAGACAGATAATTGAGGTCTGAAATGTCCTTGAATAGGCAATCAATCTTAACCACTGAGTCCAATGTCAGACCTACCATTTCCAGCCTGCTTTGTAAAACATCGATAGCTCCGTTGATCTGATCCTCTATTGGCTTTCCTTCTCCTGACATGCAATATCCCACAAAAACATAATCTCCTGCCTCAATGATCGTAGAGTCTGCCCAAAACTCATCCGTTTGTACTCTTATAATCTCTGACATGACATATATCCTTTCTTCTGTTGTTCTTTATTGTTCTTATTATACATGCACAGGATGCAAATAGTTGTTTTATCATGGTATCATATTAAATAGCAGAAAAAATACACGATTATTGATTGGGAATGAAATGAAACTATTATTAAAACTCAGTAAAGAAGCTGTCCGTTACCGCGGATTATATGTGATGGCAATACTGGCAACTCTTGGTCTTACGCTTGTCAACCTGGCTTCTCCGAGAGTCTTGTCATCAATGACAGGAATAGTAAGTCGTGGTGTGACCGAGAATGATCTATCCACTATAAGAGATCTTACTATCATACTATGTGCCTTATACGCTTTGAGAATATTACTTAGATTTATGAGCAATTATTTAGCTCATAAAGCTGCTTGGTACCTTGTGGGTGACATGAGGACAAAGGTATACGACAAACTCGAGCGTATGCATCTTGGATTCTTCCATGACAAACAAACCGGTGACCTGATGAGCCGTGTTGTAAACGATACAAGAGACTTCGAGCTCCTTTATGCCCATATGATTCCTGAAACGATCACCAACCTGGTGACTTTTACAGGTGTCCTCATCGTATTGCTTACGATCAACTGGAGACTTGCACTTATCACATGCTTTCCTATCCCGCTTATCCTCATCTCCGGTTTGATTTTCGCAAAAAAAGTCAGACCATTCTTCAGAGTATCCCAATCCAAGATGGGTGAACTCAACGGAAAACTTCAGGATAATCTTTCCGGTGTACACGAAATACAGTCATTCGGACGTGAAGATTACGAGACAGGACGCGTAAACGAGAAAAACTTTGATCACGTTCACGCGATGTTACAGGCTCTCAAGATTAGCGCTGTGTTCCACCCCAGCGTTGAATTCATCTCTTCTCTGGGTACTATCCTTGTTGTTGGATTCGGCGGATATCTGGCATATCGAGAAGGTCTAAGCGTGGAGGATATAGTATCTTTCCTGCTCTATTTGAGTCTCTTCTATGCCCCTGTTGCCGGGCTCGCAAACCTGCTCGAGAATATGCAGCAGTCGATGGCTGGAGCTGAACGCGTTATGGCTATACTTGATGCTCCTCAGGAGATCACAGACAAGCCGGACGCCGAAGACCTCATGGATGTTCAGGGTGACATCAAATTTGACCATGTCAGTTTTTCGTACGAGGAAAGCTCACCAGTTCTTGACGATGTGTCATTCCATTGCGAACCAGGAAAGATGCTGGCACTAGTAGGTCCTACCGGCGTAGGAAAGACAACACTTACACAGCTTATATCACGTTTCTATGAACCTGATTCCGGACGTATCCTTATAGATGATACAGATATCTCAGACGTGACTATGGAAAGTCTGCGCAAAAACATCGCTCCCGTCCTTCAGGACACGTTCTTGTTTAACGGGACTATATCAGAAAATATCGGCTATGCTAGACCGGATGCAACACCCGATGAAATACGTGATGCTGCCAGAGCCGCTAACATAGATGCTGACATTATGGCAATGCCTGACGGATATGACACACAAGTAGGTGAGCGAGGAGTCCGGTTATCTGGCGGTCAGAAACAGCGCGTTGCAATTGCAAGGGCTGTTCTACGCCGAGCACCGATAATTATTCTGGATGAAGCGACCGCTTCAGTAGACGTAGAAACTGAGCAACAGATACAGAAAGCAATAGCAGGACTTGCGGGAAGACGAACTATCATCGCAATAGCACACAGGTTGTCAACTATCCGTAATGCTGATCAGATCCTTGTCATCGAAAATGGCAAGATCTCAGAAAGCGGTACCCATGAGGAACTAGTTGAACTAGGCGGCAGTTATGCACGGATGAATGAGATTCAAAGTGCAGCTGCTACGAGTGGAGGCATAGTCTGATACTTATAAATAGTAACAGCACTCACTGTCGTGAGTGCTGTTTTTTTGATTTAGTATTTTCCAATCGGAGGCATTACATAATCCGGAAGCGGACACTCATATTTGCCACCGCTCTTCTTAATATATTCTGCTCTGGCAGCCTCGATGATCTCAGGCTGTTCCATCGTTCTGATACATGCAAGGGCGATTGCCTCGCCGGCTCTAAGCATTCCTTTATGTCCAATGCGGCTTCCTGCTTGTCCTGCCATCTGCCACGTATGCCCTATATTACCGAGACAAGCTGTAGCCACGTGCAGTTCAGCAGTAGGTGTCGCGTATCCTACGTCACCAACGTCTGAAGACCCGCCTGAGAATTTTCCTTTGGCTTTGTCGTATTCAATAATGCTATTATGCAGGGGCTTGTCAAGCAGATCATCAAGATTATCATCTCCAAGTTCTTCTATGATAGATGTTCGAATACCTTCCTGCTGCATTTTGTCATATGACCTAAGGAAAGCTTTTGCTAGCTTGTAATCTTCCTCATCCCATTCCGGAGCTCCAAGTTCCTTCAAACAGTCACTGGCTATCTTTCCAAGGACACTGTTACAGGAAAAGTCAGAGAATGCCATAGTTATATCATAGTTCATCTGTGTCTCGGTCATCTCAGCTGCTCCTCTTGCTACCTTGACTACTCTTGAGAACAGATTCTTCATTTCCTTAACAGTCCGTGCACGCACCTCATATTTCACTTTGGCATATGCCTGGACGACGTTCGGAAAGTTCCCGCCGACATCAGAATATGCGTAGTGTATCCTCTGCCCATCCAGGATATGTTCTCTAAGGTAGTTACACCCTACGCTCATAAGTTCAGCTGCATCGAGACCGCTTCTTCCGAGCCACGGCGATCCGCCTGCGTGAGCTGCAACACCGGTGAACTCAAAGTTTGCCCCCATGATAGCCGTGCTGGAGTCAGCTGACACATCATTTATTGTCGATGGGTGCCATGTGTAGCAGAAGTCACAGTCATCAAATAGACCTGCCCTTGCCATAAACTGCTTGGAACCCGCTCCTTCCTCTGCAGGGCAACCATAATATATTACTGTGCCTTCTTTTCCTGTCATGACAAGATATTCTTTTACAGCGACTGCCGCAGCCAAAGCGCCAGCACCTAGAAGGTTATGTCCGCAACCATGTCCCGGGCCACCATCACATATAGGTGTATGTACTGGATTACCTCCTTCCTGACTCAGTGCAGGAAGGGCATCAAACTCACCTAAGATGCCCATGACAGGTTTTCCTGAACCAAATGTCCCCATAAAGCAGGTCGGTATATCTGCAAGCCCTCTCTCTACCTTGAATCCTTCGGCTTCAAGTATCTCACACAGAAGATCTGCTGACTGTGTCTCATCATATGCAAGTTCCGCAAAATTATAGATTTTGTCACTTGCATCGATAAATACCTCTTTTTTTTGTTCAATCGTCCCTTTTACTATCTCAACATCTGTCATACTGCTCTCCTCCTCACAGTACTTTGCTTAAAAAGTCTCTTGTACGTTCATTATGTGGCGATTCGAAGAACTGATCCGGTGACCCTTCCTCTATAATGATGCCACTGTCTATGAACATTACTCTATCGCTAACCTGTTTAGCAAAACCCATCTCATGGGTAACTACTATAGTCGTCATACCTGACGCTGCCAGATCCTGAATGACCTCAAGAACTTCCTTTACCATCTCCGGATCCAAAGCACTTGTAGGTTCGTCGTAAAGCATGACTTCAGGCTCCATTGCCAAAGCTCTTATAATAGCTAGCCTCTGCTTCTGTCCGCCTGACAGCCTTGTAGGATATTCGTCTATCTTGTCAAGGAGACCTACTCTGATGAGCAGCGACCTCGCCTTTTCCTCTGCCTCATCCTTTGGCGTCTTTTTCTCAAGGATCGGAGCCAACGTAATATTGTCAAGAACAGTCAGGTGCGGAAACACATTGAAGTGCTGAAATACCATTCCAATCTTCTGTCTGATCTCAGCCATCTTTTTCCCATTGGTAATACTGCTGATAGGCTCTCCTTTGAAATAAACAGTTCCTGCTGTAGGCTTTTCAAGAAGGTTTAGGCATCTGAGAAATGTACTCTTTCCTCCTCCGCTGGGACCGATAATGGAAACTGTCTCACCTTCTTTGAATGAGGTGTTCAGACCGTTGAGAACCTCAACTTTACCAAAGGATTTATACAGGTCTTCTACTCTGAATACTTCTCTGCTGTTATCGCTCATTGGCTTTCAGCCTCCTTTCAAAAAGGTTGAGTCCCCTTGTAAGGACGAAAGTCACTACCAGGTATATCAGACCTGAGATCAGCAGAGACGGGATAGACAGAAATGTCGTTGATTGGACTGTCCTGTACGCTGTCGTCAGCTCGTTGATGAAAAAGACGGAAGCTAATGAAGTCTGCTTGATCATATTGATAAACTCATTTCCCAGAGCGGGAAGTATGTTTTTTATTGCCTGCGGAAGGATGATCCGCATAAATGTGTGATATCCTGTTAATCCAAGGCTGAGCCCAGCCTCCTGCTGTCCAATATCCACAGCTTGGATACCGGCTCTAATTATCTCACACACATATGCGCTTGCATTGATGACCATTGCTATTATGATGCTCTGCGTATCAGTGAGCTCAATGGATGCAAGCCTCGGAAGAAAGATCCAGAAAAAATAGATTTGAAGAAGAACAGGCGTTCCCCTGATGATCTCAACATATGTGTCCACAAAGATATTGGCAGGTTTGAATTTCGCAAGCTTAAGGACAGCGAGGACTGTGCCTAGAAGCGTTGCAAAGAACACTGTGACTGCAGATAGCCACAGTGTTCCTAACAGACCTTTCATATAAACAAATGAATATTTATTCCATATTCTGATAATCTGATCCAACATATATCTGCTTTTCCCTCCGGGAAAGGATTATTATCAAACGCCGAGTCTTGCGGCATACTCTTTATACTCTTCTACCCATGCCGCGTACTGGCCGCTTTCGAGCAGTTCGTCGATACATCCGTTGACAAACTCTATGAGATCTTTCTCGCCCTTAGGAGCTCCGCACCTTGTGCCGTCAAACTCCGGAGGTGTCTTGAATTCAACGTTAGGCATGATGTAAAGCCCACAGTCCGGATTAGCTTCTATATATAGTTCTGCGTGCGATACAGCGCAGCATACACAGTCGCTCTTTCCTTCCGAAAGTGCCATATAGCAGTCAGGTGTGGATGACAATTTCTTGAATTCCGCGTATTTCTCAATATTCTGGTTAATCAAAGCTTCCTGAATGGATCCGCTCTGCGCCATAACAATCTTATCCGCAAGATCATCGATGTCTTTAATCTTATCTTTATCTGCTTCTCTGATGACGAGGCCGAATCCTCTGTCTTCATCCGAGAAATAATAGCCTTTTGAAAGCTCCATGTTCTCCGCTCTCTCTGGTGTATATGCCAGTGCGGAAATAGCAAGATCATACTTTCCTTCAGCTATACTGGAAAGTACTGCACCGAACTCCAGAGGAACTATCTTAAGTTCAACGCCGAGCTTGTTAGCAATATACTTTGCAAATTCGACATCAGATCCAACATACTGATCATCACCGCTCAAGGATGAATCGATGAATTCGTTGGGAGCAAAATATGGCTCCATAGTCACCGTAATATAGCCTCTTTCTTTTATTTCATTCAGGCGGTTGTTTTCTTTTGTCTTCGATCCACATGCTGACAAAGTGGATACTGCAAATACGATTAGTAGGATCAATGATACGATCCGGGACAACTTTGTTTTCATCGTGTTTTTCTCCGTTTTTGTTGTTGGGCTTTATTTTACTATATCCTCAGTTTTGTGTCAACATGCTACTATGCTAATATGCTAAAGCGTTAAAGCGTATTTTTTGTGAATTCTGCATAATCGGTCTATAACAACAAAGGGATCGCTTAAAAAATGCGATCCCTTTGTAATATCGAATAGCTTTTTAGCACTGATACTTCTTTTTGATCTTTCTAAGTTTCATTCCGCAGTGAACAATTATATATACATATAAAGCAAACATTATACAGAAGAAAGCTCCTAATATGCTTCCCCACAAGCCTATATATTCCCCGTTTAATACTCTAAAGAAGTTCGGTAAAACGCAACATAGGAATATTAGTGCAATCGGCAGCATTCTTGTATTAATGATATTGTTAACTTGCTCTGCTCTTGATGCGTTATCAGAGAAAAGTTCTCCATCTTCTTCAGTTACTGCTTCCTTTGCAGGTTTTCTGAAATAGAACCAGCCAACACACTCACCTATATACTCCCAGCCGAAATCTGCCAACATACGGATATAATCTTCAGTATTTTCCGTGTCCCTATAATCCAGTCTGTATATGACGTCTTCCGGTACACACTGCTCAAATGTATAGAAACAAGGCGGAGCCATTTTGACAAGCTTCCAGCCTCTCTTGTGCTGCTCTCTCAGCCAGATTTCCTCTTCCTCATAATCGGCTATTGTGAAAAATCTCGTAAATGTTTTATCCATCTATCTTTTCTCCTTTACTGTTTCTATACAGCCTCTCTATTCTATTAATCTCAGTTGTAAGTATCTCTCTCCCTAGATCTGTTATCTCATACAGCTTTCTTTTATCTTCTTCTCCAAAGAATTTGATCAGCCCATCCGTTTCCATTTTGGAAAGTGTACCATACATCGTCCCAGCACTAATCGTGACATTACCTTCTGTCATCTGTTTCACTGCTTGACTGATACCATATCCATGGTTTGGCTTTTGAAGGCAGAACAAAATATAGAATCCTGATTCAGTCATGGGGACATAAATCCGTTTTAATCTCTCTTCCATTTTATCTCCAATCTATCGAATTACGATATATCGAACCTCGATGTATATAATATATCGGACCTCGATATACTTGTCAAGCATTTTTTATAAGACTTTTCCAAAAAAAACCGCCGGAACATCCGACGGTTTTTCCATAATTAATTCGTCTTTAGAAAAGCTGACCTGGCAGCTTGAGTTTTTCCTTATAAGGAAAGCCTTTATCGAACTCGGCAACATCATTATCCTTTACATAGTAAACGCGCGGAGTCTGATAAACACCTGTGACATCATCCAGATAACCCGGAATCAGTTCTCTGCAAAGGAAAAATGAAGCATCTGCATCTTCGGGAAGATCATGGTACCTTATACCATAGCTGACAGCATACGAGAAACCGCTCTTGCTGTAAAAGTCAATATTCCCTTCTATGAGAACAGCACCATATCCCAATTCAGATGCTCTTCTAAGAGATTCGTCCAGCAAGATCTTTCCATAGCCCTTTCGCTTAAGCCCTGGTGCTATGCAGATAGGTCCCATAGTAAGCACAGGAACCTTTCTTCCATCGTCGGCTTCAATTATAGCTTTGGCGAAAACGTTCTGCCCAATGATCCTGCCATTACTTTCCATGACAAGATCCAATTCCTTCACAAAATCCGGATCATCTCTCATCACATGTATGAGGTAATGCTCATTGCAGCCAGGACAGTACACATTCCAGAACGATTCTCTCACAAGATTCTCTACTTCTCTGTAGTCTTCCTCTCGCTCTAACCTGATATTATAGTTATCTCTATTCATTATTCTTTCCTCCTGTAAATTGATGACTGAAATCACTAATCAGCGGGAGGTCCCATTTGATCATAGACAGACCTCCATGGTCATGCTACAATCTCCAACATTTTGTTTTTCTTCAAAAAACACCTCATGTATATTTATTCTTTTGGCTGAAAGCCATACCAAACAATACAGTTATGCAGTTACTGCAAGTTGATTGCAAACGTAAGGAAAGAGTCAAGGACCGCTTCATAATTTCCAAGGTCTAACTCAGCATCAGCTAAATATGTTCCATTCGGCTGTTTTGCAAGCATTTTCTGTACCCTGACTGTAGCGCTGTCATCGCCATACACAATCAGTCTCGGTATGCATGCAGCGTTTTGGACCATGTGATACGGATCACTAACCTCCAGAACTTGATCGGATAAATAGTCATCCCCATATATAGTCTTCATTTTATGCACGAACTCCGCTGCTCTATGGAACACATCATTTTCAAACACATCGAAATCTGTTCCGCAGCACCCAAATGCATCAGCAAGTTCAGGGATCCTCAGTGCCAATCTAAAGGCACCAAGTCCACCCATACCGAACCCAAACACATAATTGTCTTCTTTTCTGTCCGATATCGGAAAATGATCATAGAAGAATTTCGGAAGAGCATCAGAAACAAAATCATACCATCTAAGTCCACGCAGCATGTTCTCATAATCAGAATGAAGTCCTTCCGGCATTACAATAGCAACGTTGTACTTTCGGCTTAAAGATTCAATATCACATTTTCTCACATAGTAATCTGAAGACATGCCCTCTTCGCCAAGCAACCACAAAACGGGCCATTTCTCCCCTTCTTCTGGATTAATGTCAGGAAAAACAATAGTGATCCTTGTGGAATTGTTCAATACGGGAAATACACCTCTGTAGTTAATGAGAGCCATTATTTGTCTGCTCCTTCCATGATATAGTCCAAAGACTCCTCCATCATAGGGTCCCATGTGTCATAGTAATGGCCACCATGTCCAATTTTGGTGAACATCTCTACACCGATCTCTTTAAATATTTGTTTGATACGCTCATCCTCAGGACCTGCGTGCTCATTGTCTCCCCAGCACAAAGACAATCTGGGAAGGATTGTTCCCTCTTTCAGATGTTTCTTGGCAAGTCCTACAACATCTCCTACAGAATCCCTGTAAGCAGCCGATGAGCCAAATGCATCATATAGTTCATGGCCGCCGCCATGTTTCCCTGCTTCAAGAATGGACATGGTATATACCATATCTATAGGCGAACTGAATCCGCAGGCTCCATAAAACATGTCTGGATGGTTCATGGCCAGTTTAAATGACCCATGTCCTCCCATCGAAATGCCCATGATGTAATTGTCTTTTCTTTCTGTAGAAAGATATTTGAAAAGCTTCGGTGCTTTTTCAATTACTTCCTCAACAAATGAAAAACCTTTTTCTCCATACACCATGTCAGTGTATACACCCAAATAAGAACTGGGGGCAACTATTGCCATTCCTCTTTTTTCCGCATACAAGCATACCGAGGAATATAAAAGAGCTTCATGATTCTCTGCAAAAGCGCCATGAAGAAGCCACAAAACTTTATAAGGAGGATTGCTGTTTTTGGGCAGAAATACTGCAAATTCGCCGTCTCCACCCAAAACATCGGAATAGAATTGAACCGTAAAATAAGACATAAGAAATCCTCATAAAAACTAATAATATTGATGTGTTTCCGCAACTACTATTATGCACTTTTTGCAGTCCAGCTGAAAGCAATTTCTAAACCTGGCATTGTTGTTTTCGTTATTTTCACAAGAAACTTCCCTTGTTATTGTTTATAATTCCAAATCTTTAGTTCCTACATGTAAATCGATTGTTTTTCAACAGAAAAAAGTTAGAATTATAAAGGTCGTTTTCAATACCATATTATTGATATTAATTAGGAGGAATTCTCTAATGGCAAATTTGCAGGATAAGATCTGCATCATCGGCGGCGGCCCTGCAGGCATTTCAGCCGCTATGTATCTTCAGAAAAAAGGGTACGAAAATTACACTATTTATGAAAAACTCAACAAAGTAGGCGGCAAATCCTACTCCCCCAGAATCGCGGTAAACGGCGAGGAACGCTCATATGAAACCGGAGCTATCATGGGAGCAATTACATACCACGCAGTGCATGAAGTGGAAGAATTCGGCGGCACCACACATGCTGACGGACCTAACATGCGCAGGATGTATAGAGACTCCTCCGGAAAAGAGATATTCCCTTTTGAGCCCAAAAAGGACTTCTCTATTAAAAAAATGATCGGTCTGCTTAAACTTAAGAGCCAGATGAAAAAGTTGGTCAAGATTATGGAGACCAAATATAAAGGCTACGATTGCTACGGACATCGCGGAGTTGCCCAAGGTCGTTATTCCGGGCTTTCAAAAGAATTGGATAATGCTCTTACAATGGTCGAAGGTGAAAATCCTAATCTTAAGGATCTGGCACTTCCGTTTGATCAGTTCTGCAAACTCAACGGGGTTGAAGAAGTCATGCGCATATGGCTCGGACCTTACACATCGTTTGGGTATGGATATTTCGATGAGATTCCTGCAGGATATGTCATGAAATATCTGGATACGACCACTGCTATTGAATTCATCAACATGCGCCTTTGGACATGGAAAGAGGGAACTCAGTCTATTTATGTTGCGGCAAACAATAAGCTGCTTCATCCTGCAGTCCTCAATACAGAAGTTGTAAAAGTTGAGCGTCCTGCTGAAGGAACAGAAGGAAAGATCAAAGTCACTGTGCGCACAGATGGTGAAGAGCATACAGAAGAGTTTGACAAACTTATAGTCACGACTCCTCTTGATTATTTTGCCAACTATGCTGATGCACGTGAGGAAGAGAAAGAGCTCTTCAGCAAGATTATCCATGAAAAATATGTTGACTTCATCGCAACTTTCGATAAGGATAAGGGGCCGACTATTTCCGGATACATTTTCGACAACATGGTTCCTGAACGCCTCGGCCATGCAATGGTCTATTATCATCGTTGGGAAGATCTTGAAGCGAACTGCCCAAGCGTTGTATATGCACTACGCAATCACCAGGGTAGTGAAGACGCACCATATGACTACACAATAGATACTATGCTTAAAGATATGGAAGCGTGTGGCTTCCCGGTTAAGGATCGCCTCTATGAGCAGGAAAGCTATTATTGCCCACATGTAAGTCCAAAAGATTACGCAGATGGCTGGTATGATAAGCTTGATGCTATTCAGGGCAAACAAAATACATACTATGGCGGCGAGATCATCAGCTTCGGAGATATGGAAGACACCTGCGCTGCTTCTAAAGACCTCGTAATGCGTTTCTTCTAAAACAAGCTCTTATCATATTAAATAAACACACAAAAAACCGGCACTATCAAGTGCCGGTTTTTACATTGTCTTTTTGATCCGAACTTATCCGACAACCGATTGCCTTGTTTCAAGCACCTGAACTGTCATACCTTGCTGTAGTAGCATATAATATAAGTTTTGTTACTCCATTTTCATCCATATAAACTTCTTCCAACGGACCTCCATCATCTGAATTGAAAAACCGGACCATCCACATGCCTTCCTGCTGATCCTGGAAATATTGGATAAGCGCATAGTCTATGTCTACTTCCTCTTTTGCTCTGTCTACGGGCGAGGTCAGAATGATTGGTTCCGTGTTTCTAAAACCCTCTAATTTCACATGTTCCAAGGATGTTTCGTCAAGCTCCTTGATTGCCCTTTCTGTCTCTTCCCAGGAAAAAGAACCATATTCCCGAAAGCCAGGAAATACAGAAACCTTGTAGTCTGTCCCTATTTTGATCAATTTAGCATCAAAGGCTTCACATTTTTCGACTGTATCCTTATCTAATTCAGCTATAACGAACCACCCTGCCATATCTGCAGTATATACCTCTGGGGCATTCGTCTGATACACATTTAAGCAGAGAGACATGTCATCTATCAGTATAGATTCTATATCAAAACGGAAAGATCCACTGCTCGCAACTACATATGCCATCACAACAGAGTGCTTTGTAAAAAAGTCGTCGTTATATGAATCTGTTACTTCACTGAATGATGGTACGTCATCACGTCTTTGATCAAGAGATAGAATATCTTGAAACATCTCTTTGAATCTTTCTACATCCTCTTTTGTGCTGAACTTATAGACAGGGAGATGCCTGGAAGAACTGATAGCCATTGTTTCCGGGTTTAAACAGTTTCTAAGGATTCGGTCATCTTCAGACCAATTGGCATACACTAATTTAGTGGAATACCAGCCAACAGATTCCTCTTGTTTTTCGTTGTTTTCAGCGGCATCAGGTGCTTTTTGTTCAGGGGAAGTATTCGGAGATACATCTGATACCTCAGATTCTGTTCTGCTGCATCCGGCCAGTATACACATAAAAAGGATAATAAGTGCTATTATTTTTCTCATTTAAAATCACCTCTGACCTATAAACGAATAATCAGATATCATCTCTCATTCTTTTCATAATAATATGTGTCATTTATGACACTTTTTGTTGCTGCAAAAACAGTTCCTGATGTAATGATCCATCAGGAACTGTTCCGGTTATACTTTAAATTTTTACGTATCTGCACTTTCTTCAGCTGTCATCTGCAGATCAGGTTGCATCAGATATGCTACTCCGGATTTTCCATAACCGTAATTATCTCTGTTTATATAGACCAAAGTTGCAGCTACTGCAAATGAGAAAAATTCGGCAACCGGGAATGCAAGCCAGACACCAACTTCCCCAAACATTCTTGGAAGGACAAGCAGCATGATGAGTCTGAATACAAAATTCCTCATCGTGGACATAACAGCAGCATATTTAGGAGCACCTAAAGCTACGAACATCCTCATGACAAGAATACATGCTGCCGATAACGGAACTGCAAAATACTCTATTGTCAGTCCTTCCATAGTCATTGCATATATCGGAGACAGCTCCGGATTGGGTATAAATATACTTATCAATTGTCTTTTAAGTAACTGCCCCAGGAGCGTTAAGGTAAACGTCCCAAAGAACCAGAATCTGAGATTATATCCAAGGATTTTCTTTAACCTCTTTGGATTTTTGTTCCCGAAGTTATATGCAATCACGGGTCCCACACATCCTGCATATCCGACAAAGGCTGTATTTAGCAAGATCCTAAGATCATTAATAATTGAGTTGGCCGCTAGCCCATTGGAACCCAGCATAGTGATAAGGGTGATATTTGTTACATAGTGAGTAACACTGATGGAAAGGCTGCTGATGAACTGAGAGAATCCCGCCTGCCATGCTTTCCATGTAGTCTCCAAATACTTACCATGAGGTTTTGTAAAGTGGATCTCGTGCTTTTTAAATGAATAAAACACGAATCCGAGCAGCATGACTGCAATCTCACCGAATATAGTTGAGTACGCTGCTCCGTCCGCACCTAGTTTAAGCCATACAATGAGTATAAGATCGAATATTATATTCATTGCTCCGTTGAGGAAGGAACTAACTAGTCCCATCACCGGTTTTCCGGCAGTTGAGTAATAACTGGACAAGCACAAACCAATAAGATGCGGAGCAGCATCAGAATAGATGATCCTTGTATAGGATGTAGCAATCGGCAAGGTCGTCGCGTCTGCTCCAAGGAATAATAATATCGGTCTCTCGAATATAAGGACGACTGCTGAGAATATGAGTCCAACGACACCGGCAGAAACAACTACCCTGGAAAAGATTCTATTTGCTTCCTCCCTGTCTCCTTCTCCCATCTTGTGCGCAGAAAGCGTGCTGGCTCCGATAGAAAAAAGATGAGAAAAACCCATAAGAATAGAGTTGACAGGTGTTATTATCTTAATCGAAGCAAGCGCTGTCTCTCCAACAAACCGGCTGACGAACAGTCCATCATCCAATGTCCTAAACATTGATGTAACTAGATTTGTCATTATCGCTGGTACGCAAAACCATATCAGCTGCCAGAATGTAAAATCTTGCCCTATACGCGCTTTTCTTTCATCATTATTTGCCATTCAACTAATCCCCGCAGTTCACTTTATCATATTATTATGGTAACACATATACATCTGCTAATCCATCATGGTGGCACCAAAATAACGGTTTAGACACTAAACAGAGGACACAAATGCTATTAGGCATTTATGTTCTCTGCTTTTCTTAAAACAATAATATGAATTCCTATTCAGTGATAATTGAAATAGCTTCCTTTGATCTGCTTCCAAACCTCATCACATTCGCTTTGCAATTCGTCTGGGATAGCCCTAGCTTTATCAATTATGTTTAGATTTTGTACAACGTGATCGAATTTACTGGCTCCTGATATAACGCTATCAACCTCTTCTTTTGTGGCAAGCCAGTTTAATGAAAATTCAAGAAGTGACATGCCTGCTTTAGCAGCTATTGTTGTCAGTTGCTCCAGAGCATCCAGATTATTCTCGTTCCAATACCTTCTGTTATAGCCAATATTAGTAGCAAGCCTTGACTCAGCCGCTGGACCGCTTCTGCTGTGCTTACCCGAAAGAAGTCCGGCAGCAATAGGGTTATATACCGCTAATCCCATTTTATATTCACGCAAAAATGGCAGCAGTTCATCTTCTACACCACGTGTAAGCAGATTATATACACTTTCTGTGATAACTGGAGCTATAGCACCCATTTCCTTTGCTTTGTGCACAAAGGAACAGCATTGCCATGCACTGTAATTGCTGACGCCATAGTAACGTATCTTTCCGTTACGAATTAGCTGCGTCATAGTTTCGATAGTTTCTTCTATAGGAGTATCGTTATCTGGGTGGTGCAAATAAAGAAGGTCAATATAATCTGTGCGGAGTTTTCTTAAGCTTTCCTCCACGTTCTGGATAATATGCTTTCTACCTAGTCCATTCTGATTCGGAAGCGGACCTTTAGGATTACATACTTTTGTTGCAATAACAGCATTTTCTCTCTTGTTCTCCAATGCTTTTCCAACTATATCTTCACTTTTGCCCCCAGCATATGTATCAGCGGTATCGAAGAAGTTCACGCCATTGTCAAAAGCGTAGTCGATGATCCGGATCGACTCTTCCTCATCTGTTTGTCCTCCAAACATCATCGTTCCCAAACAGAATTTTGATACCTTGAGCCCTGTCCCTTTAATATTACAATATTCCATTAATATGCCCTCCAAAAGGATCATTAATAATATGAAATCATACTTTCTTCTCAATCTGTTGCCATAAAACTATATATCATGACTAGGAAAAGAATTCCTTAAAAGCATCATATCCTGTATGAACTGACTCATTTGGATTATAGCTAAGCACATCCCAAAACGGCTTCAAAGAATGAGCCGGGTTCATTCCTTTATCCCGAATTGCAAGGTACTCATCTATAGTATCCTGCTTCAATGCGATTATGATCCATTCAAATCGATCCGCATCAGGAAGATCAAGGTTTTTTTCGTGATAGTGTAAAAGTCCGTGCTTTTCTATTATTTCTTCAGCTTCAGCGCTAAAAGAAATGTAGTCTTCATGTCTCAGAGGAGGCGACAGAGCAAGTCGTTTGCAGCCTCCGGCAACGCATTCGCAAAATGCTGTTATCATTCCCATAACAAAAGATCTCTTATCCATATTTCTGATTCCTTTTCCACAAAATCCCGAATGATAGAACGTAGATGTTTCACATGAATTGCGCAAATATCGGAGCAAGAACAACTGTAAATATACCAGAAATTACGATCGAGAGGCTGCTCATTGCTCCTTCAAGTTCCCCCCACTCCATCGCCCTGCTAGTACCGATAGCATGTGAGGCACATCCAATGCCCAATCCTTTAGCTATAGGATCGGTAATGCGAAACAATTTGCACACAAACTCTCCAGCCAAATTCCCAAATATCCCTGTCAATATTATTACCGGAACCGTAACAGATGTCACTCCGCCAAGTTCTTCAGCTACTCCCATTCCAATAGCCGTAGTGATCGATTTAGGAAGAAGCGTGACGTAATCAAGGTGTGACAATCCAAACACCAAAGAAATAGCAAAAACAGAGGCAAGACTAGTTAACACTCCGGCAAACACTGCACAAAGAATCGCCACTAAATTCTTTTTTAGCTTTTCCACCTGTGAATATAGCGGAACTGCAAGGCAGACAGTTGCAGGCGTCAGAAGATAACTCAAATACCTGGCACTGCTGTAATATGCTGAATAATCTACCTTAAATATAACAAGTACTGCGATCACAAACACTATTGCAATGAGAAGCGGGTTAACAATAGCATAATCAAACTTCTTTTTAAGGTAACTTCCTATCCAAAATCCAACTAAGCTTATAACTACACCAAAAACAGCGGAAGACATTACAAGATCATTCACTTTTTCTCCCCCCTTTCTTCTTCAATAATAGCTGCGCCGTTTGTCCTGTGACTCCAATTACTAATGATGTAGAAACAAGAATCATTACAGCTATCGGAAGTAATAAAGGCTTGAGGAATTCCAGATTGTCCAACAAGCCAACCGCTCCTGGTATGAACATAAGGATCATGATCTCAATAAGGAAATCTGCCGTTTCCTTGACTTGCTCAATCTTGATTATTCCGGAAAGAAGAAAAAGGAACATAAACACCAGCCCATAAATTCCTGCAGGAACAGGCAAAGGAATATAATGCCTTACTACTTCTCCAAGAAAAGTTACGCCGATTATAACTGTTAATTGACGCATATACTTCATGAAGATCTGTCGCGAGCGCACAACGCATAAACCGTGTGAAGCGCTGCCTCCTTTTTTCATTATTGGTATATAAAGAGAAAACTGGTAGTACTGTTTTTATATCACAAGGGTTTTACGCTTTTCTTATGCAGAATATATTTCAGTCCAAATAGTTTATACTCTCTGCTGTCTCCCGATCGTAGGGGCAGTTGTCCCAGTCGATTTTTCTCTCAGTATTAGCATAATCGATAATACGGATAGACTTGAGCCAACCATCTGCAGCACGCTCATAGAAACTTATCCCTGGTTCCGAAAGGCGATATCTCTCTTCTCTGCCGCGTTTTGTAATGAGCTGTTCCCACTCAACGCAGCAAATACAGCCGTCATCTATTATCGTCTCCATCCTCAGGCGGACAAAGTCCTGAAGATTGTACTTTGGTGCTTCGATATCTTCCGGCAGTGATGTTTGTGCTGTCATCTCATCATACATGCCCTCGAAATAGGGGTCGTTGCCATATGAAGCTCCCATTTTTAATGGTTCGGTATGAGTCAGCGTTTCCGGAATATGCGACATCCCGAGTTCATGGACTGTCTTGAAATAAAACGGCATGACTCCACTGAGCATCTCATGACGTAACTCATGTGTTTTTTCTTCCTTAAAGATTGGCGGTCTATAAATTGGATAGCCTTCTACTAAGGCAGGATTCATATATGTTCGCAATTCATCAATTCTAGATCCTCCGTCGCGAAGATCCGCAGCACAGGCCATGGGAATCTCCTGTACGCTTCCATCCTTCATGTGAAAAATAAAAACAAATTCTAACGCTGTACGGCATCCGCTCTGAATCTGATTTACAGCCTCAATTTCCCCTGACTCTGCATGAAACCAGTTGTACCATGTTTCGACGAATTCTTTAATTCTTGAAATTCCCTCGTATCTACCGTGAGGGCAATCCACTGCAGAGAGTCCGCCAAACTGTTTATTATCATCAAACAGTGCAATCGCTGAATCTACGTCACCAGAGGCAAGAGCCTGAAGAAATCTGATCTCCGGAGAATCCTTCTTTTTTATCCCATTTTCTATGCCGTATCGGCTTCCGAATAAAGTCTTCATGTGTTCACATTCCTTTCCAAATGCAACGAGCTTGATAAAAAACATATCAAGCTCAATTTAGCATCTCTTACTGTCTTATTATATCCCTGATCATTCCTGAAACTGTAAATGATCTATCATTTTTAAACTTAGGCAAACAAAGCAAAGCAGAAGTAAACCTAATGGTAACTCCAATTATGATGATTGCCTGATAACGGTTAAGAGAAAATGGCAATGTCATACCGCTAAATGTCTCCAACATACTTCCTCCTGTCATTATTCCCAATGATGTACCAAGAATAGAAGTCACACAGGAAAATACTGCTAGCGATCCTGTTCGGTTCTGATTGTCGGTTAAGGTCAACTGAAGCTGGCTTGCAATAGCATTGCATGCACACCAGAAAGCTGAGCCTATGCCGTAATACAGCATTATCGGCCATACCGCATTAGGCTTTGCAAGTAAAAAAAGCAATTGTGAAAGAGACGTAAAGATCGCTGTGATCCACAGAACAGGTTTAAACCCATATCTGATCACCAAATGACTCCAGGCACGTGATGCAACCATAGTCACAATGTTTGCTACTATGCTTCCAAATAAAGTGAGCTGAGTAAATGTAAGTCCAAGCTCGTTAACAGAATATCTGTTCAGATATGACCCGGCGAAATTGGCGCTAAAGTTCCACAATGTCCAGAAGACAAGAAACAGATTAAACTGTTTATTTGAGAAAATTCCTTTTCCCCATGAACGGAGCTCAGGCTTTACTGGAGGTGAACTGTATACTTCCTTGCAGAAAGCATACAGCGACAGATCCAAAATACCTGATACACTTCCGATTCCGAAAAGGATCGCATACCTCATAGGGCTAGGAAGATTGTCCATAGCAAATCCGACAGACAGCCCGAGGATGATACTGACAACTGAACCGATAGCATCCTTAGCCGAAAACCACAATCCGCGGATAGAAGGTGGCGTCAAATCTCCTAACCAGGGAAACCAACTGACCTGAATAAAGGAACCAAGCGCTGAAGAGGTTCCGGCAAGGACGAGCACAGCCCACAATCTGTAATCTGCAATTCTTTCAGGTATCAAAAAAGGGATAAAACCTATGATGAGCCAAAGGATTCTTGCAGCGACACCAAATGTCAGCAGATACTTCTTTCGCTTATGCGTATAATTCACTAGCATTGACACGGGAATTTGAAGAAGAACTGCGATCTGAGGCACTGCATTCAATATCCCAAAAACTAAATCTCCTGCTCCAAGATCATTTGCAAGCCCGATCATAGGATTGCTTCCGACATTGCATATAGTTCCGCAAGTCATTCCCATAATATTGCTGGCAAGGATCAGATGTAATGAGCGTACTATTTCAGGCTCAAGGCCAAGCTTATCTATAGCTGCATCAAGATCAGACGTTGGTGAAAAAACATGTTTGATGCCTTTTTTAAAACTGTTTAAAACATTCGATAATTTCATAGACTTAAATACATATTCATTCATGAATCACAATTATTAACTATATTAATAATATTATATAACAAATTGGGCCCTAATATAGTATGGCTTCCTTCTCTTATCAGCCTCATGAAGCTAATTATCGTAACAGCACATCCTATTCTGATGCTGTATCGAATCAGACTTAGTACTAACATTAATTAGATGCTAAAAGTTGTACACGATCAAATTAATACTTGTACAATTCCTACTGTGATTTGTATTGCAGGATATTCCTGTATGTCCCAAATCTGTTCTTTTTTGTAATGAAATCACTTTATAATACAGCCGAAGTATGATACATTTGAATTGTTAGATAATAACAAAATAAAAAGGAAATGAGAGGAAGTTGTAAAAGATGTATTTGAAGAAACTGTACAACGATCTCGATACGTTGGTCGATGAAGCAATGGCTGGAAGCAGGCTGATCGCACAGCCTGATGCGGACAAGTATTCCCGCGTTCTCCCGAATTCCAGGATCACTGTACGTACAGACAAGTACAAAAAGCCAAAGGGCTTAGTGAAGCTTACAATGGGCGGCGGTGCAGGCCATGAGGGGCCTCCTGGGATTTTTATCCGCCCAGGCGGATTTGATGCTATGACTCAGGGTGATATTTTCACTGCGCCATCAGCTATGCAGATGTTCAGAGCCATTCAGGAGATCGATGACGGAAGTCCGATCATTATGAATGTTGCTCGTCATGCAGGAGATGTTCTCAATGCAAAATTGTGCAAACAATTATGTGAAGCTCATGGCATTAACAGAGTCTCCCTTTGCATAGGGGGCAATGATGTTGCATCTGCTCCAAAAGGACACGAAAAAGAACGTCGTGCAATCGGCGGTGCTTTGAGCGCCACTTCCATAATGGCAGAATGCGGTGAGAGTGTTGAAGAGATACTGCGAGTTGCAGAGAAATGCGATGACCTTTCCAGATCCTATGGAGTTGGCATTCGCAGTGCCATCCATCCTATTTCAGGTCTTCCGATCATGGCTATGCCTGAAGATGAGATCGAGATGGGTATTGGTGTCCACGGTGAGTCCAGCGGAAACCGCATAAAACTTCCCAGAAGCCGTGAACTTGCACAGATGGTGTGCAAGATCCTGCTTGATGATATGCCTATTCCTTCAGGCTCTGACATAGTTCTGAGTCTTGGCGGTCTTGGAGGCATGACATGGACTGAGCTCGATATCCTGTATAAAGATATATATGAATTCCTGGTCTATGACTGCGGACTAAACATTTGGCGCCACAGAGTAAGCAACTCTGGCACTCAGGAATTGGGCGGTTTCATCCTCTCCATCGGACATCCTGATGATGAGATAAAGAAGTGGATGACAACCGGTCTGCCAAAAGGCCTTTATCCGGACTGAGACTGAATTGCTTGAGAGGAGTTTGAATAATGAGATTAGAAGATCTGAAAAGAGCCGTATTCGCCGGTGCAGATAATGTTATCTCCAGGGAGATCGAACTTTGTGAACTTGACTCATTTGTTGGAGACGGAGATCACGGCATCACTGTTCGTAAGGGATACCAGAAAGTGGAGAGTTCCATAAATGAACAAAATCCTGATTCAATGGGCGGTCTCATGCTAAGTGCAGGAATGGGACTGGCTGATACCGCTGGCGGAGCTATAGGTCCGATCCTCGCTTCTATGTTCCTTGGTTTTGCCGATTCCATTAAAGGAAAGGATGAACTGGGTGTCAGCGATCTTGCTGACATGTTTGAGAACGGACTTGCGAGAGTCCAGGATCTTGGCGGAGCAAAGCCCGGTGACTGCACAATGGTTGATACTCTGTTGCCTTTCGTTGAGTCATTGAAAAATGCAAAAACAAATGATGTTAAAGAAGCTCTTCAGCAAGCAGCTGAAAAAGGATTCGAGGGATCAGAATCAACAAGAGATATGATACCGAAGCTGGGAAGAGCAAAAAACCTGGCAGAAAGAGCGATTGGTTATCTCGATGCCGGTTCCAGATCAATGTATTATTTCCTAAAAGGATTTGCAGACAACGCTGTTGATGCATAAAATTCTAAAAGATAACTGAAAGGAGAAATAAATGAGATTCAATTTTCATGTACCTACCGCTGTCCGCTTTGGTATCGGAGTAGTGGAAGACCTAGGAAAGACTGTAGCCCCATATGGCAAGAAAGCTTTGCTCGTCTATGGCGGCAGCAGCATTAAACGTAACGGTGTATATGATGCCGTGACAAAATCATTGAAAGAAGCTGGAATAGAGTGGTTTGAACTTCCCGGAGTAGAACCGAACCCCCACATGACTACAGTTGATAAAGGCTGGCAGATCTGCAAGGAAAACGGTGTCGACTTTATCGTTGCAGCCGGAGGCGGAAGTTCAGTAGACTGTGCAAAAGGTGTTGCTGCTGCAACTGCTTATGACTGTTCGGTAGTTACATTAATGGATAATCACACTCCTGTTATGAAAGCCCTCCCTTTATTTGTAGTTCTTACTCTTGCTGCTACCGGCTCAGAGATGGACAGTGGCGGTGTTATTACTGATACAGTAAAGAAAATCAAAAGCGGCGTATTCGGTCCTGCCTTGGCGCCAACCGTTTCTTTCCTTGATCCTTCATACACATACACCGTTCCAAAACGTCAGACAGCCGCAGGTACAGCTGACATTTATACTCATACAATTGAAAACTATTTTGATACTGCAAAAGATACTTACTTTGTAGACGGTGTTGCTGAAAGTATTCTCCGCACCTGCATCAAATATGGCCCAATAGCCATAGCAGATCCAGAAAACGAAGAAGCCAGGTCCAACCTGATGTGGGCTTCTCCCTGGGCTATCAATGGACTTATAGGATGCGGAAGAAATGAAGGATGGTCTTTGCACGGCATGCAGCATCCTATAGGTGCATGGTATGATATCACTCACGGTGAAGGTTTAGCTATCCTAATGCCTCACTGGATGAGAAGGGTCCTTAATGAGGATACACTCTTCAAATTTGTTCAGTATGGCGTCAATGTGTTTGGTATCGATCCTGAACTGGATCCTCATGAGATCGCAGAAAAAGCTATTGAATGCACCGAAGATTTCTTATTCAATAAACTAGGAATCCCGAGGACACTTTCAGAAATAGGTGTTGATGACAAGCACTTTGATGAAATGGCGACAGATGCTGCTGGCGGTCTTGCCCATGGCTTCGTTCCTCTCACCAAAGAGGATGTTATCGAAATCTATAGAAAAGCTCTTTAATATTCCATATACACAAAAAAGAGAGACCTGAACAGGTCTCTCTTTTTTATCTGCTAAAGATTAATTGTAATAATATGGGGCAAATGGAGTATCTCTCTCGTCCGGTACATCAGCATAAATGCCTGCATAACGGCAGAATTCCTTCAGCCTGCGGACGACTTCTTCCCCGCCTTCTATCTCAATCATGTGATGTACATAAGGGCCATACATAACAGCCTGTTCAAACTTCTGCCAATCCTTAAATTCACCCCATACATAGTGCTGACGGGTAAACGGACCTTCTACACTCTTAAAGTTGCCAATAAGGAAGGAATATTTATTATCCATCCCATCGAAACGCCCTATCGTGTATGTGCCCGGTTTGACTTCCAATCCACTTTGTGCACCAAAATGCCCTTTGATGATGTAGGGATCAAAGTTCTGATTCCCCGCTATTGATGGCGGGTAAACGGCTGTATGCCAGATCAGCTCAGCATTCGGGTTGGTGGGGTGATTGGCTGTAAACTCACCAAAGAACGGTAGTTTCTCTCCGAAAACTGCAGATGACATAATCACCTCAGTGATACCGCCCAGAACATCTCCCTCAAACATGACAGGCAATCCCTCGTTAGCGGCCATCTGCATATCACTCATGCCAGTATTGCCAAGTTCGCCTAAAAAACTGTTGTCAACAGCTATTGCTGAGCATCCGGTCGTCTCGAACATCTCTCTGTAGAACAACAAGCCTGCTGCGCCGTTCCTAAACGTCTCGGAATCTCTCAGGTCCTCATCTATTATCGGGAAATATGACAGGAATTTATCTACTATCGGCTGAAGCTCATCTGCCCGCTCTTCACGTATTTTTTTCACCTTTTTTGATGCTTCAGTAACAGACATCGGGAAAATCTCTATTCCGAACTTCTCCATCAACTCGTCTTCGTTTACCATCATGCTGGTGAAAGCCAGCGGACGGTTTCCAAGCTGAAGTACACGCATGCGCTTCCAGTTCTTCAACATGCACGTGACAGCAGCAAAATCTGTGAAATATTGAGCAAACACTTCAGAATCCACTTTACTGGTAGGAATCACTGTGAATTTAACATGATAGCGCTGCAACAGTTTTGAAAGAGCAAAAAGACCGCATTGGCCATCCAGAAGGCGCTCGCCGTAATGTGAATCCCAAAGATCTTTAGTCTCTGTAATTCCGAATTCTTCCTCCTGCGGTGACCAGATCAAAGTAGGCAGACCCAGTAACTGTCCCAGTTTTCCTCCGACTTCTTCGCATCCGAAATTGATGTTTGCAATAAATAAAGCATCTATCTTCTGTGAACGGAAGAATTCAGCAATAGGCTCAGCTTGAGCATAATCATACATCATGCCGTCATCCGTTACTCCTTCGAGGTCAACGAATTCCACATGTTCATTTCCAAAGTGCTCCTTGATGTATGGCACACACACATCCATCATGTCATATGCTGCTCCTGCGCTCCAGATGCCTTTACTGTCACGGCCTCCAAAACCCGGCATGTTTCGTCTGCATGGCGCTATCCCTATCTTGACCTTATAACTAATCATATAAAGCATCTCCTCTTCCGTTATCCACAGATGTGCTGATCAACGACTCGGATCATCTTTTCAATTACTAACCGATGTCATAAAAATCAGAACAACTTCAGACAACTACATTATTAATCATTTTGAAAAATCACTTCTTCTATACAACATTTTACTCTCTATTGTCTATATTTGTAAATTCTGTTGTATAATAATAAAAAATCGATCTATATTAGGAGGTCTTTCAACTATGCTTACAAACGGAGCCCAGGCAAAACTCATTTTTAACGCTGCCCGCGAGGGACATTGGGCCATAGGCGCTTTTAATATTATGGACTATATAACAGGAGAAGCAGTTATCAGCGCTGCCGAAGAACTGGATGTCCCGGTATGCCTCCAGCTGATGGACGGATACAATCCTGAAGCCCCTGAAGGAAACAGAATGATGACCGAGTCTCAGCAGCATAACCTTGACACATTCCTTATCAATCGATCAAAAGATGCGACCGTTCCTGTTATTCTCCACCTGGACCACTGCCCTTCATATGCGGGTTGCATGCGCGGCCTTAAACGCGGACTTGCTTCTCTTATGCTTGATGCTTCCCAGCTTCCGTTTGATGAAAATGCAGCTATGGTAAAAAAGGTCGTTGAAGCTGCTCATCCTTGCGGTGTTATTGTCGAAGGAGAGATCGGACATGTCGGTGGCCACCCTAACAGCCATGGTGCTATTTATACAGAAGTTGAAGATGCCGTCCGCTTTGAAGAAGCAACCGGCTGTGATCTGACTGCTGTTTCTATTGGAACTGTACATGGTTATTATGCTACTGATCCTGTTCTAAATTATGACCGTATTGCTGAGATACGTGAAGTTACTAAGAATCCTCTTGTCATGCACGGATCATCAGGACTCCGTGAAGACCAGTTCAGGGATGCGATCAAAGCCGGAATCTCCAAAGTGAATTTTGCAACTTATATCCAGATCGCAGGCGGACAAGCCCAACTGGAACTTGCAAAGAAACTTATTGCAGATGACAAGCGTGCTATGATGATGGCCTTCAATAACGCAGGACTAAATGCAGCAAGAGACTACCTCAAGATGCACATGACTATCTTCGGTACACAAAAAGTTACATTCTAAAACATTATCATCATAGAAAAACCGCCTTTTTCAAGGCGGTTTTTCGCTTCATAACAAAAATTGTCAAATATTGATTCAAATGATACGATTATCCTAGATGAATTATTTCATTAGCTTTTTTATATTATTTGGCTGATTTGTTCCTTTCAGATTAAGGAGAACGTTATGGAAAAAAGACCTATTATCTATCTTTCCGGCCCATGTCGGTTACTTCCGGATGGAAAAGAACAGCTGAAAAAGGCTGCTGAGCTTTGTTCTAAGTATGGATTCGATACAGTTGCTGTTCCAGACAATTTGTTCAACCATTCCTCTTCTAAAGAAGAAGGTCTTGCACTCGCAAGAGAGAGGTTGGCAGGCATCGCATCTTGCGACATTATCATTGCGGACACCAGTGATTTCAGAGATCTTTTGGAGCCCTATGGTGAAACTTCGATGGAACTGGGATATGCGTGGGGACTTGGAAAGAAATTATATTGTTATATGAAAGATGCAAGGGATTGTGCGGATCGCTATCCTGGCACAAGACATAAGAATGATAAGGGAAATTGGGTTGATGAAAACGGAATCAGTTTTGAGCCTGGTCCGCTAAACCTGATGCTAAACAGTCCTTCGACCGTAGTAGAAGGTACTTTGGAAGATGCTCTAAAATTGGCTCACGCTGATTTCTATGGAAAGGAGAATTAATCCCATGTTTATTGATTCAAAGGGTAATATCCGCAAACCGGTCGCATACCTTGCAGATTTTGAGATGTTTCTCCCAACATGTCAGGAAACTGTCAAATACTGGAAAGAGACTTGCGAAAAATATGGAATCATTGGCCTTTTCCCAGGAGATGAAGAGCCAGATGATGAGTTCAAACCCTATGTTCCGAAAGATGATTCTCCAAAAGAGAGATGGTACAAAGTCTTTATGCATGATGTTAACCATATGAAACGTTCAGACATGGTCATTGCACAATTGGACGACTGGCGGGGTTCTCAGCCAGACAGTGGTACAGCTTTTGAAGTTGGCTATATCGCGGCAACCGGGAAACCATGCTATGGTTTTCTGAGAGGACATGACTCTATGATAGAACGTACTACGACTAAGAAATATCTGGACGAAAGCGGTATATGGCGTGATTCAGAAGGATATGCCTTTGAAGACCGCGGTATCGGAATGGACAACATCTTTGCTGTAGTAAAACTTGGTGAAACATTTGAAGATGCCTGCCGTCTTGCCCGTGCAGACTTTGATGCTCAGCTGATAGCAGCAGGATTAGAGCCTTGGACATATAGTAAATAATCAAACCACAGAAAGACAAACTCTCACAAATGTGAGAGTTTGTCTTTCTTATTTTAAAAATCTGCTATTAAGACTTAAATTCCGGCTAGTTTAAGAATCTCAGGGACTTTAGCTTCCCAACCAAGTGCCATGATATGCACACCCTGACAATAAGGTTTGCATTCGCGGATTATGCGGGCAGCTATCTCGACACCAGTGATTCCTGCTTTGGTCTTCTCTTTATCGGCTTTTAGCTCATTGATAATAGCATCAGGAACAACTATACCAGCGACATTATTACTCATAAAGCGGACCATTCCAACATTTTTAGGTATAATGACCCCGACCTGAACCGGGACGCCAAATTGTTTAGCCCTCTCCATAAAAGAAATGAATCTCTCTGGATCAAACACCGCCTGTGTTTGGAAAAACTCTGCTCCGGCCATGACCTTACGCTCCATCTTCGCAAGCTGTGCATCGACGGAATCGCTGCAAGGAGAAACAACTGCACCTTTGGCAAATTTAGGCGGTTCTCCGGTAAGCTCATTGCCTCCCAAATCATATCCTCTCTCCAATTCACATACCGTATGAAGCAGAGAGACAGAATCAAGGTCAAAAACCGGTTTTGCACCTGGATGATCACCAAGCTTTGTATGGTCTCCAGTTAGACACAAGACGTTGTCTATACCGAATAGCGCTGCAGCCAACAAATCCGATTCAAGTGCCATACGATTGCGATCTCGGCATGTCAGCTGAAATATAGGGTTGAGTCCGGCATCCTTTAAAGCTTTACAAAAGCCTAAAGAACTAAGACGCATAATTGATGATTGGTTATCGGTGACGTTGACAGCATCGATATTGTTTAGATATTCTTTAGCTTCTGCTATAAGTTCATCAACGTGATATCCCTTTGGAGGACCTACTTCTGCTGTAACAACAAATTCACCTCGTGAAAAACGATCGGTTATCTTCATTAATCTATTCTCCTAATTTCAAGATTTGCAGGCTATTTATATAACGTCAATTTCATTTCCATAGTTTCGTATCTGTACAGGACATTTTAATGCATCGAGACGTCCTACCATTTTTAAACGCCGCTGAATACGTTCCCAACCACACTCCATATCGGGATCAACTTCACACTTGCCGTCTTTAGCTCCACCGCATTGGCCGTTGACAAGACCTTTAGAACAAGCTGTAAGCGGGCAAATCCCGCCGGTAATGTTTAGATAGCATTCGCCACACTGTTTACAGTCGTACTCCAATGGAGTTACCCCTTGTCCTCCAGGTAAAGCATAGGTATCGCAGGCTGCGCAGACTCGCTTGGAATCCAGATAGTCTGAAACTGTCTGTACACCAACTCCGCAGGAAAATACCAGGATCGTATCTGCTTCCTCAATCTCATTTTTATATTTGCTGAGTTTGAGCCGCATATTTTCAGGATTGCAGATATAGTCTGTAGTAATAATACCTGTCACTTTTCCTTCTGAAGCCAGCTCGTTCTGGAGTTCAAGAGCTTCTTTTTCAGGAAAACCTACCTCTTTACAACCATGGCAGTTAATAACAAATGCTTTACCGACAATAAGTGTTTTGATCGTATCTGCAGATTTCAGTTTTGTAACAAGCATTATCGTTTCATCTCCCTTATTGCAGTTTTTCCGGCCTTTATTTTATCGACCAAAGGAATCTTTGAAGAACAGATGTACTCGCAGCATCTGCATTCCAAGCAGTCGAGCACATTCATCTCCAACATACCCTGCCAATTGCTATCATCATGGTACTTTGCAAAGTAAAGAGGTTTAAGTTCCATTGGACATACATCTACACAACGGCCGCATTTGATACAACTGACAGCTTCAGAATACTCTCTATCATAGATAACTATGCCGTTGGTTGTTTTTATAACAGGGACATTCAGATCCTTGATATCAGTTCCCATCATCGGGCCGCCAGCTTTTATAGTGACATCTTCGGATGTAACTCCACCGCAATAGTCAATTAGCTCATTAAGCATAGTTCCTATCTTTACTATGAAATTACCCGGATTTTTGATCTTTTCCCCAGTAACTGTCACGACACGCTCGATGAGCGGCATTCCGGTCTTGATAGCATCGGCTAATGCTTTGGAAGTGCTTACATTACATACCACAGCTCCAACATCTGCAGGTAAACCGCCTCTTGGAACCTGTCTGCCCATTACTCGTTTTATAAGCATTTTCTCAGCACCCTGAGGATACTTTGTTTTAACTGCAGCAACTTCGATATTCTCAAGACTTTCCACTTTAGAACGTAAAAGCTCTATAGCATCTGGTTTATTGTCTTCAATAACAATAATTCCCTTGGCTGCTGAAACGGCCTTCATCATGGAACGCAAGCCATAAATGACATCGTCAGCATATTCAATAAGAACACGGTGGTCAGCTGTTAACATCGGTTCGCATTCACATCCATTAAGCAATACTGCATCGATAGGCTTGTTAGGGACCAGTTTAACTGCAGTGGGGAACCCAGCTCCCCCCATTCCGACTATACCGCATTCCTTGGCAATGTCAGCTATCTGTGACGGTTCCAGATCTTCTATCTCTCCATAAGCTTTAATAGTCTTATAGATTTCATTCTTTTTATCATTCTTAATTATGACCGAGAGCACTTCGCCCGCTCTGGTCGGATGTGGCCGCGGTTCGATAGCGATAACAGTACCGCTTACGCTTGAGTGGACATTCCCACTGATAAAAGCTGCTGCCTCGCCTATCTTCTGTCCGACTTTAACGTCATCCCCTACTTTGACTATGGGTGATGCTGGTGCGCCAGAATGCATAGACAAAGGAATCACCACCACATCAGGTTCAGGGAATTTAACAAGAGGCAATTGCTCGCTCAGTTCTTTACGCTCAGATGGATGCACACCGCCGTAGTACCCGTCCATGCGTGATTCACGTGCTGATGTAACATATTCCTTAATGATCTTATAGTTGACTTTGGAATAGTCTCTAATTTGGACAGGCTGATCAAGAAATTCCTTCAGGCGGTTCTGTTTGGATAGTCGTTCTTCAATCTTCTCCCAAGCACAGTCTTTAGTGGGGTCGACTTCACATTTTCCATTCTTTGCGCCTCCACATTGACCGTTGAGCAAACTTTTTGAACAATCAACAACGGGACATATGCCTCCGGTGATATTCAGATAACATTGTGCACATGCATCGCAAGCTTTCTTTGTCAGGGCCATACCATGATGTCCTCTGAAATGCAGCGAGTTTGCAGCTGCATATACCGGCACATTAACAGAATCAGCTATCGTCTGAACACCAAGTCCGCAACTGATTACAAAAACACTCTCAGTCCCTTCGGGAATATCTAGTTTTTTAATAGACTGTGCTTTATTGCACAGAAAGTCCACGTTAACTGAACCGGTAACAGTCTTGCCACATTCAACTGCATATTTTATGAACTCTTCACAATCCGGTTCATCGACAGACTCAAATTCTTTGAAGCACTTGTTACATGCCAAAACGAACATTTTATCAGAATCAGCCAATAATAATGCCAATTCTTCTTTGTCCTTCAGTTTGTATCTGGTGTAGTCCTGCAATTTTCCACCTTCCTTAATTCATAACATAATTGAACTTTTATAGTTACCACAGTATAGCTGCATTATATGCTATGGTTCCTTCACCATAATAGTAAAGCACATTATTATCTCTGCAAAGCTGAGTAATAAAAATCCCATACCCTTCTATAGCTTCAATTCTCTGCTCAGGGAATCTGCACGGTTCAGGCCTTGCACACTCTTTACATACATGACATCCTCCGGCACCTAAGGCGAGACAATTCGGATACTCTTCCGCAACAATTCCTTTAAGTTTTGTAATGGCATCCGATAGGCGTTTGCCGGTATCAAAATACATTTTTCGGTCTATTCGTTTGGTAGATCTTCCTACACATTGAAGCAGTAACCCATGTTCATAACTTTGGAGTTTTGCATTGTCCTCTTCTGCAGTCGAGTGTGGAGGACAGCCCCAGTTCTTTCCATAAGAACCACATTTATTTGTTGCACAGGTATCTCTGACCATCTGGTTCTGAACGAACGTCTTCGGATCCAGGTAGTTTACTTCATCAAAACCGCATTCTTTTGCTATTTCTTTCATTCTTTCAATAGTCATGGTCTTCCTCCAATCGACTACCTTGTTAATTAGTTCCTGGTAATTGCAATAACGAACTAATCATAAATATCACTTTTATATTCAGTTTAAATTGACACAGAAGAAAAAGCAATTCATCAAGTTATTATTCTTGCTTTTAGCCAATAGTTTCCTAATTTGATATGCATATCGCTCGCACAACTCATTAATATTTTGTGTATTTAAGAAAATCTATAACTACAATAACAAAGGAGAGAAACAGTTTTGCTTCTCTCCTTTTACTGAACAATTAATTTAATATAGTTTTGCTCCTGCCGGGATGTGAGGATCAACCATCAAAAGATGCAGTTTTTCTTCATCGTTTTCGTGGTGAACAGCGGAAATCAGCATTCCACAGGAATCGATCCCCATCATCTTTCTAGGCGGAAGATTCGTAATGGCGATACAAGTTTTCCCAACTAATTCTTCTGGCTCATAATACTCATGAATGCCGCTAAGTATCACCCTATGTTCATTCGTGCCATCGTCCAGAACAAACTTCAACAGTTTTTTGCTCTTCGGTACAGCCTCACATTCAAGGACTTTTACAGCTCGGAAATCGCTTTTGCTGAATGTTTCAAAATCTACATACTCCTCAAAAAGAGGTTCAATCTGAACATTGGAAAAATCGATAACCTCTTGAGGTTTATCATCATTTACCAAGGTCGTCTCTGCAGATTTCTCTGCTGGTTCTGCATCTTCACTTCCGGTCTTTACAGATCTTAGTGTCGGGAATAGAAGAACATCACGAATTGCTTCTGCACCAGTAAACAGCATAACCATACGGTCAATACCATAACCTATTCCACCAAGAGGCGGCATACCTGTCTCCATTGCTTCAAGGAAGTCCTCATCAGTATGGTTCGCTTCCTCATCGCCGTGTGCGAGTTTCTCTTCCTGCGCTGCGAAGCGCTCTCTTTGATCGACAGGGTCATTAAGCTCGGAGTAAGCGTTCGCCATCTCCCAGCCATTCATATAAAACTCGAATCGTTCGACATACTCCGGATCATCCGGCTTTTTCTTTGTGAGCGGAGATACATCGATTGGGTGATCCATCAGGAACGTCGGTTGAATGAGATGTTCTTCGGCATAAGCGTCAAAGATAGCGCACAGAATATCACCTTTCCCGTGGAAGGGTTCATACTCGACTTTCAGCTCTTTCGCTTTTTCTCTCGCCTCTTCAAGCGTATGTATCTCTTTCCAATCAACGCCGGCATACTTCTTAACAGCATCCACCATCGTTATACGCTCAAAAGGTTTAGAAAGATCCATTTCTATTCCTTTATAGACTATAGTTGTGGTCCCAAGCACTCTTTGAGCAACTGTTCTAAACATGCGTTCCGTCAAATCCATCATCCCGTGATAATCGGTATACGCCTGATACAGCTCCATCATGGTGAACTCAGGGTTATGACGGGTGTCTATTCCTTCATTCCTGAAAACACGCCCGATCTCATAGACCTTGTCAAATCCGCCGACTATAAGCCTCTTGAGGTTGAGCTCCAGGGAGATCCTGAGCCTCATGTCCTCATTCAAAGCGTTGAAATGCGTCTCGAATGGACGCGCAGCTGCACCGCCCGCATTATATACAAGGACCGGCGTCTCAACTTCCATAAATCCTTCTTTATCCAAAAAACTGCGGATATTAGAGATTATCGCAGAACGTCTGCGGAAAACTTCCTTTGATTCAGGGTTAGTTATAAGATCGAGATACCGCTTTCTGTAAATAGTGTCAGAGTCTGTCAGCCCATGGAACTTCTCTGGAAGAGGACGCAGGGACTTGCTTAAGAGCTGAAGATCGGAAGCATGGATAGTAAGCTCTCCGGTCTGTGTGCGGAAAACGAAGCCTTTTACTCCTAATATGTCACCGATATCCCACTTCTTGAATCTGTTGTATGTATCTTCGCCTACATCGTCTCTTCTGGCATATACCTGAATAGTTCCTGTAGTATCCTGAAGGTTAAAGAAAGAGGCTTTGCCCATGATGCGCCGCGTCATAACACGCCCTGCAACAGAGACCACCATCTGCTCTTCTGATCCGTCCACAAAAGATTCTTTGATTTCTTTAGCATAATCTTTTACATCAAAAGTAGTGACAAGGAAAGGGTCTTTGCCTTCTGCCCTCATCATCTCAAGTTTTTCTTTCCTGATAGTGATCTGCTCACTCTCGGAAGGTTGATTCTCCTGATTGCCCCTGTTTAACTGTTCTGCCATTATTTCCTCCTATATACATGGGAAAGCCTTTGCGTTGATAATCGCAAAGGCCATTACAATTCATCGATTAAAGATCCTGTTTTCCTATGCTAAGCACCTTCAACTCAAGTCCGCCACCGGGCGTCTGAGCGATCACTGTATCACCTACTCTGTGTCCGATCAAAGCACTTCCAAGAGGAGACTCGTCCGAGATCTTGTTATTCAATGCATCTGCTTCGCCGGAACTTACGATATCATAGACTTCAGTTTCGTCGTCCTCCACAAAACATACTTCTACTTTGCAACCAATTGAAATATGATCTGTAGAAATTGACTCTTCGTCAATTACCTTCGAGTTCTGGAGCATTTTCTCCAGTTCAACGATCCTTGCTTCCATAATCGCCTGAGTATTTTTAGCTTCGTCATACTCGCTGTTCTCAGACAGATCTCCGTGCGAAAGGGCCTCTTTTATTACTGCTGCCATCTCCTGGCGTTTAACCGATTTGAGATAGTCAAGCTCTTTTTCGAGTTCATCAAGCTTAGTTTTACTGATCAAATATTCCTGTGTCATCTAATTGCGAATACCTTTCTGAATTGTGCCATTTAGATTAAAAATGTTCTTACATATTTGTCTATTTTAGGCACCTTTATCACAAAAGTCAATATGCTCTTAAGGAAGAAGATCTGTTTCCATAACTTCAAGTCCTCTACGAAGCTGCATATCGGAATTTCTTTCCGGCACCGCATTAGTCAGCTCGAAATCTTCGTTGGGAAGAACTATGAAATCTGGCGTCAGGCCAGTTTTATCATAATCCAGGTGTCCGCATGCAATGAGCTTGCAGACTGTAACATAAATACCGGATCCGTCACTAAGTTTGACTAGTTCCTGATATGTTCCTTTGCCCGCTGTCTGATTGCCAATAATCTCAATATTCTCTTTTTCACCAAGAACGGCAGCGAACAACTCGGCTAAACCTTTTGTATTCTCATCGACTAAAACTATAGCAGGATATTGAAGCTGTTCTGCATCCGATGTATAAAGCACCTTAGAAATCTCTCCGGAATATATACCAGAAATAATAGTTCCCTGTCCCATAAGAGGATTCAGGATATCTGCTATTGTGGAAAGATCATATCCACTCTTTAAGCCGCGCACATCAAAGACAAATGCGCGGATATCCTCATTTTGGATAGATGCATCATATGCTTTCTTGAATTGTCCGAATGTCAAATCGTTAAAATCCGTGAAACGGATATATGCATACTTTTCTCCGATAACTCCTGAAATTACAGATCCGGCTGCATAGGAGTCATATACCATTTCAACACTTTCTTCTGAGCCATTTCTCATTAATCCAAGTTTAACCTGATTGCCTTCAGTGCCCAGCAACGATTGTTCCACTGCATCGTAGCCAAGAACAAGTGCGTCTTCTTCATTGACACTTATAATTACATCCCCAACCTGCATTCCAATCTTATCTGCAGGAGAATCGGTGATGATAGACTTTACAACAGCATATCCACTGGCATTCTGCTCAACTTCCAGCCCGACCCCAATGATTTCGCCGGATTTGGCTGTATTCATTTTAGCTATATCAGCACTTGTCATATAACGGGTGTATTCGTCTCCAAGGCCTGAGATATATCCGCTGGAGAGGCCGTTCATTATTTTTCTTTCTTCAATAGGAAGATAATAGTTCTGTCGTATCACTGAATCGATCTCGGAAATCTTGTCGTACATAACTGCTCGTTCCTGCACCCCGATGATCTTCTGATCAAACAATTTCATCGCATACAACATCGTCGCCGTGAACGTGATTGCCACGGCGATGAATATAAATGCTATTGTGATACCGATAGATACTCTTTTATTCATTATTCCTCGAGATTATCTTGATACATAATTGAGCGGGTTCTGAGCTGTTCCGTCGATACGGACCTCAAAGTGAAGGTGCGGTCCGGTAGAGTTTCCTGTAGATCCTACAAACCCAACCGTTTGTCCTTGGGCAACCCAGTCCCCTTCATTTACAGAGATCGCGCTCAAGTGTGCGTAAACAGTCCAGTTATTGCTTCCGTGGTCTATCATTACATGGTATCCATAACCTGTGGTGTAATAACGAACACGGACAACGCGCCCTGTATTTGACGCTATAACAGGAGACCCATAGATCCCGCTGCCGGCGATATCTATACCTGTATGGTAGTTAGGTCTTCCATAAAGTGTTCTCCATCCGAACCCGGATGTTATATAGGAATATCCAGGAGTTGGCCACGCATAATAACCGCCGACATATTCTGTCATGCCTGAGCCCATAAGTGCATTCCACTCATTTTGTGTGGACTGAAGGTCATTAATAATAGCGTCGTAATCGTCCTGTGTTGCTTCCTGATAAGCTTTTGCAGCGCTTAGCTGATTATTCGCTTCCTGATATAACCTAGCTAACTCATCATATTTATCTTCCAGCACACTCATATCATCTTCAAGGCTGTCAAGCTCAGTCTGAATGAGCTTGCTCTCAGCTTCAATGATCTGCGCTTCTGTTTCCAGTTTTTCTACAAGATCAGTATCATGTTTTGAAATTCTGGATTGTGTTTCAGCAGCTACCAGAAATTCAGAGAATGATTTTGATCCGAGGATAAGAGAGAGCATAGAAACATCGTTGTTCATATACATTGCACGAAGCCTGGATTTGAACAACTCATATGTCTGATCGTGTTCCTGGATTTTTTTATCCAGCTCTTCCTGTTTTTTCGCCAGTTCGTCTGACTTTTGCTCTATGCTAATCTTCAGCGTTTCGATCTGCTCTTTTACGATACTGACACGCGAAGCGTATGTATTTCGCCTGACCTGAGCTTCTTTTACGTCGTTCTTAGCATCGACTAGTTGTTGATTAAGCTTGGTCAGCTGAGACTGCAGATCCAGCAGGTGCTGCTTCAGTTCTTCACCAGTAGATGCTGCTTCTACTTTATATTCAAAAATACTGGACATTCCGGTTCCAATAAAAGTCACCAGAAGTATCATAGCTACGATTCTTTTCCAATTTCTCATTGTTATACCCTCAGATAGCGACGGATAGAAGCAGAACTAGCCATGCTGCCTATAAGTACTCCGGCAACAATGAATCCGCCGATGACGTAATACCACAAATTAGCAAATGGAATAAGACTACTGGAAACAGTAGTCAACCAAGAGATCTTTGTCTCAGCAAATAGTGTTCCAAGGCTTTGATATATAGCAAAAATCACGCCGAATGAAAGAAGCGCAGACAGAATACCGATAGTTATTCCCTCTACGACAAACGGAAGCCGGATAAAGCCATCTGTTGCTCCAACATATTTCATGATGTTGATCTCCCGCCTTCTAGCAAACAATGTTAGACGGATCGTGTTGGAGATGACGACTGTAGATGCAACTACTAAAATTCCAATAATAATAGACCCCAGTACAAGAGCAGTTTTTTCTACTCCCGTTAATGTGTCTGCAAGATCAGTTGGAGCAGAAATAGTATCTACCCCTTGATAAGACTGAAGCGAAGTGACGATTTCATCAAGATATTCCAATCCTGAAAGAGTCAACCTGTACGAAGCAGGAAGCGGATTGTCTTCCTCAAGGCCATCAAGAAGATATCCTTTTTCCCCCATATATTCTTTCTGCTCAGCAAGAGCATCTGCTTTTGATACGTAATAGTAATCACTGACATGATCAAGAGAATCTATATACGTGCCGAGGTTATTGACCTCCTGTTCCGTAGCTTCTTCTTTAATAAATACGACTATCTCATTCTGGTTTTCTATAGATGTAAAGAGATCACGAATATTAACAGCAAGAAGTCCGGATCCGCCTACAATGATAAGGCATGCCGTAAGAATGCCAATTGATGCAGCTGACATCATTCGGTTGAGCCAGATATTGCTGATTCCTTTTCTAATTAAATAACCGAGACTGGATCCTCTCATACTGCATTTTTGCCTTTCGTATCACTTACTACTCTTCCATGATCCAGAGTGATTGTCCGGGCATGGAAACGGTTGGCGAGCGCGACATCGTGAGTAACTACGACTACTGTTGTTCCCAATTTATTGATTTCAAAAAGAAGCTCCATAATTTCTAATGAAAGCTCAGGGTCTATGTTACCAGTAGGCTCATCTGCCAAAATAATCTTTGGATTGTGCACAAGAGCTCTGGCCAGTGCTACACGCTGCTGCTCTCCGCCGGAAAGCTGTTCCGGGAAAACATGCATCTTATCTTCAAGTCCTACGATCCTTAAAATATAAGGAACTCTTCGGCGTATCTCTTTGGATGAAATATTAGTTACTCTCATCGCAAAAGCTACGTTTTCATATGCTGTCATCGTAGGGATCAGACGGAAATCCTGAAACACAACTCCCAGTTCCCTTCTAAGATAAGGGATCTGCCTTTTCTTCATCTTGACCAAATTATAGTCCGCGATCATGATTGACCCTTTTGATGGAAGCTCTTCGCGGAGCATGAGTTTGAGCAAAGTACTTTTACCTGCTCCAGAATGGCCAAGGATAAATACGAATTCCCCTTTATCTATCATAATATCCACGTCATCGAGCGCATGTGTCCCGCCGGGATAGTTTTTGCTTACGTTTCGAAATTCGATCATTCTCTGTTTCTTTCCTTATTTACGCTCCAAGACACAATCGTCCTGAGGTATTATTTATTCTTTATAGTATCTCTGTGGTAGAATCCAGATATTTACGAACCATAAGAGCTACTTTAAATACGATTGCCTCGTCAAATTCTCTCAAATCAAGGCCTGTGAGTTTCTTGATCTTCTCAAGACGGTACACAAGAGTGTTGCGGTGTACAAATAAGCCGCGAGAAGTTTCAGACACATTCAGATTGTTCTCAAAGAATCTCTGAATGGTAAACAGAGTCTCCTGATCCAGCGCTTCAATAGAACCTTCTTTAAATACTTCGTCAAGGAACTGTTGGCAGATCGTAGCAGGAAGCTGATAGATCAGTCTGGCAATGCCAAGGTTCCCATATGAGATAATATTATGTTCAGTGTCAAATACCTTTCCAACCTCTAAAGCAGTACGAGCTTCACGGAATGAGGTTGCCATATCCTTCACACCAATAACACGTGATCCTATACCAATCTGTACAAGGATCCTGTGCTCAGTCTCCAAAACATCAGCAATCGACGCAGCCAGCTGCTCCAGATCTTCAGGAACGATATCCGAGCTGACGCTTTTAATAAGAACAGTATCCGTTTCATTCACATTGAAGATGAAATCCTTGTTCTTCTCAGGAAACAAGTTTCCGATAATGTCCAAGACCTGAACAGAACTTGCACCTTCTGATGAACGGATAACAAGCGCTGCTGTTGCACCGTCTATCGGGAAATCTAAATCCCTTGCACGTACAAAGATATCACTTGGAAGGATATTATCTGTTACGACATTTTTAACAAATGAGGCAATATCATTTTTATTGTCTGAAGAATCGTAGTATCCACTCAATGCGATTGATGCCAGAATGCAATCTCTTTTAGCATCATCACCCTCGCCTTCGACGAAGACAATAAGGTCGCTCTGTGCTGTATCCATATATCTATAACAATAACCGGATCTCTGCAGAACATCTCCTTGAGATCCGTCCCAGGAGAGACCTACGCGGGTTGTGTTGATCAAAGGAAACGAACTGCATGCCACAACGACACCGTTCTCGTCCAGAACTCCAACTATCCTGCCTAATGCAACACCAAGCTGTTGAACAACTGCCAAGTACTGATTCGCCATTTTTTCCCCTCAAAAACGAACAAAGTTATAATTGCTTATTTTTATATATATTTACATCAAAATAGCATATAACCTTTAATTTTTCAATAGATTTGAACAAAAGAAAGCTCTATTCACTGTGCAATATCACAAAAGAATTACTATTTAGTCACAAAAAAGAGACTGCTAAAGCAGCCTCTTTTAAATTAATTATGACAAAACATACCAAACCAGTCAGTCTATTTCTGATTGCTCAGCATCTCTTTGATCTCATACCAATTCCTGACCTTATAATCAATGTCATCACGTTTATCAAACAAATCTCCGGATGGGTCAAATAAGCAGGACTTCAATCCGTATTCCACAGCCCCGTTGATATCAGACGTGAGGGAATCCCCGATCATAAGGATCTCATTTTTTTCAATCTTACGCATATTATTGCGCTCAGAATATCTGTTGACCTTCTCCATACATAAATCAAAAAATTCTTTTGTAGGCTTTGATGCCCCTAGTCCGCCAGAAGTAAACACATCGGCAAACAGATCATTTATTCCGGCCACTTTCAACCTGTTTCGCTGTTGTTCTTCAGGACCGTTGCTAGCTGCAAACAGTATATACTTTGATGACAAATATTCTAAAGTTTCTTTAGCACCAGGAATAAGGAGACCGCTATCATGGAGACAAACTCGGAAATAATCCTCGAATACTTGACCGTCTCCCTCTATTCCAAGAGCTGAAAAAATCTTGTTCCAGCGACTTCTTTTGATATCTTCAAAAGTAAGCTCACCACGTTCCAAACCGCGCCACAATTCACCGTTTTTCTCTTGGAAAACATCGTACATCCATGGTTCGTATTCCGGAAACCCGAATTTTCTGAATCCGATCCTCATCGTTTCTTTAACATATCCGACGAAATCAAGAATTGTATCATCAATATCAATAAACAGTGCTCTGATCATATCGTGTAATATCCATTCATTTGCTAATTTCAGTTGCCGGCAGGATATGCTCCCAGATATTCCTCTAAAGTGACACCAGCACTCATTATCTCTTTAGCTGCTTCTACTCCAACATATCTATAATGCCACGGTTCATAATTGAATCCAGTAATCTCTGTAGCTCCTTTAGGGCAACGAAGGATAAATCCATACTCTGCACAATGATCTATTAACCATCTGAACGCATCAGTGTTTTCAAAATCAGTATTAAGCAATGTGTCATTTGTCGTTGCATCGTCCACATCAAAAGCAAGCCCTGTCTGATATTCAGACGCTCCTGGAGGCGCAACCCAATAGCCAGCTGCTGTTTCCCCAACTTGAGCTACCTTACTCGCATACATATCTGATTGCAAACTATAGCTTCTGTATCCTGAAACAAACACTATCTGCACACCGTCTTTTGCAGCAGCAGCGATCATGTCATTCAGGGTATTTACCGCAGTTTCATCAACCCCACCATAGTTTTCTGGAACTGTATGCTCTTTATTAACAAGCACTACTTTTGCCCCACCTATCGTTGCATACCATACACCATCATCATCTTGCTGTAGATCTGACTTTGGAAGCACATCAACAAAAGGTTCATCTGTGTTATTGCCCGGTGAGTCATTAGGCTTCACAGGATCAAGGTTGTTTTGACCCTGCTCTTCTTTTCCTGGAACAAGATTACCGTCAGGTCTATTAGCATTTTTGTGTAACGTGGTACCAACAATAACGACCATAAGGATAAGAGCCATAATAACAGCTGCTTTTCTCACCCAGGAAGCCTGTACTGAAGACAGTGCTTCTTTAACTTTGTCTTTGACTGAAGGCAGCTTGCGCTTTGGTACTAGATCCTCTTCGGCCGTATCATTCTTGAACAATACTGACTCCAGCGTATTATCTTCATCCTTCTCCAAGACGTTCTCGGCTTCATCAATAAAATCAATATTAGAATCATCCACATCACCAGATTCGGCTAATGGATTCTCATCACATACTGCTTCAGTAAACTTTTCATCTGCCGTTTGCAAGTCAGGTTCGACATCTAAGACGTGTACAAATGCAGTTTCATCTGGCTTGACATATATCGTATCCGTAAGGTCAGTCAAAGCGACTTCTCTGAGGCTTTCCTCGTCAGAGGTCATTTCTTCGTACACAGTCTCTGTTTCCTCTGAGTAGTCATAGTTAATCTCAGATGAAGAAATCTCGGCATTTACGGATTCATCAGAAACTTCTTCCCTTTCCAACTCAGCTAACTCTTCACCTTTTGTTTCTTGATAAAGCCCCTCTTCTTCAGTTGCTTCCACAAGTCCAAAAGTAGAAAGCAGGACTTCTTCTATTGATTCCCCCTCAGCAGCTTTGCTTAATGAGCCGTCTTTTGGTAAAGGAAAGGTATATTTTCTTGGAATACCAAGGTAACACTTTCTTCTGAAAACTATCTCATAACTATCATCGAAAGAGAGCATCTTCAAAACATCACCGTCTTTGGCAGAGAAAGGAAGAATCTCGTTCGCAGTGATGATTCCTCTGTCAGACACAGTGCAAAATCCATCCCTAGATGCTAACCTTCCTACATCCAGCCCATATGCAAGCAGCGTCCCAAATAAAAGGAGTCCATCAAGAATCCCCATTACCATAAGAGAACTTGTATCACCAGTATTGTGATACAACACAAACATAATGGCTGTAACTGGCACAGCACCAAACAAAAAATACGTCAAATGTTCAAGAAAACTCTGTCTGCTGACCGAACGAAAGATCCTGTTTTGCTGCTTTTGGGTAAGCATAACGGCATATACAGATCTCTGAATAACATCTCTAATTGCTGTTATCTCAGACAATGATTGTAGCCCTTTAACACCTGCCGCTAATGCAGTAGTGTAGCAAAGCAGCAAGATACTCAGCCGATATCTGTCCACCCCTTCAGGGAGCTCAAAGAATGCCGAGGCAAGCCCTGCACCGAGAAACAGAAGTGTTATAACACCCCAAATTACTGCATCAATAATGCAGCCCTGAAGCGTTTTCTTCAGGTCTCTTTGATAATTTCTCCCTCCAGTTTCATTTTGTCTGCTCATGGACGTTCCTTCCAAAATAGTACTTCATTTATCTATTGATATTATATTTTATAAAACTTTTGTAGTAAAACTCTAATATTCTGAAATCCGATGCCATTCGAATTCGCAGTGAAACTTTTTTATAAATTGATCACAGGATGTCAGGTTCTTCTCTTCCGGTAAGCTGACCTTCTGTCCTAAGCGTTTTGAATCCCTGCTGTCTAAGCGCTTCATATACTCCAATTGCCACAGCGTTGGAAAGATTCAGACTTCTGGCAGTATCGTCATCCAGCATGGGAAAACGGACACAATGGTCATAATTAGCTTCAAGAATTTTTTCATTTATGCCTCTGTCTTCCCTGCCAAAAACAAGATAACACCCGTCCGGGTAGTTTACATCGGAATATATCTTTTTGCCCTTAGTAGTGAAAAAGAACATCTCTCCGCTATTCTTATCGAAGAACTCCTTCGTACTCTCATAGTAAGTGATATCAAGTAAATGCCAATAGTCCAGACCTGCT
>JAEIGA010000400.1_pt1 | contig 63670 bp, 43 predicted proteins | sample 9270691 | NCBI WGS metagenome assembly JAEIGA01 (sample SAMN17057246, study PRJNA624740) | gut metagenome | biome: biome; isolation source: fecal sample | host: Bos grunniens | place: China: Xizang | collected 2019 | reverse complement strand
ACATACGTACAGACAGAGTTCGACTACTTCACAGGTGAGTTGAAGGTTGTACGCGAAATCGCTTACAGCGACGGTCCACGTGCTAAGGTACGTTGCTACGGTGCAGACGATGTACGCGAAGGTGTTGCCATCATGTGGAAGGAAGGCGTAGACGTATCAATCACTGGTAACTCTACTAACCCTACACGCTTCCAGCACCCAGTAGCAGGTACATACAAGAAGGAGCGTACCCTTGCAGGTAAGAAGTACTTCTCAGTAGCTTCAGGTGGTGGTACAGGCCGTACTTTGCACCCAGATAATATGGCTGCAGGTCCTGCATCATACGGTATGACCGACACTATGGGTCGTATGCATTCTGACGCACAGTTCGCAGGTTCGTCATCAGTTCCAGCACACGTTGAGATGATGGGCTTCCTCGGTATGGGTAACAACCCTATGGTAGGTGCAACTGTGGCTATTGCAGTAGCTATCCAGCAGGCAATGAACTAATCAACTGATTGGTTTATAATACATTGAAAGGAGCAGACCTTCGGGTTTGCTCCTTTTTTGGTGTTATATTGGGATAGTTACAAATAAATTTGAAACAATACCCCATTTGAGTGTTGTTATTTTGCGAAATGTTTCTTAATTTTGTGGTATCGGGAAACCGATGACATATTTTAGTGAAAGTGTTTCGCTATCCTTGACGATAAAATTTGGCGATTTTACAGGCACAAGGAGCAATAACACTCATTACTTGTATTCAGTATGTACCGACAGTGCGTTCTGCCTTGTCGCATACTATACAGGTGTGGGGTATTGTTTATTTGTACTTGGGCCACGTCAAATGCCTTTCGTCAAATAAACGAACAACTCCATACTTTCTTTTTTATTAATCGCTGCATAGGAGTTGGCAGATTAATATCAAAATAAATGAACAGATGGTCAATTGTAACATCTTCTGATTGGATAAATAGATATTATTATCTAAAAGATGCTCACATATCGCATGAAGATGATGAATATTATTTTAATGATAATAGATATGTTGATGAGCCTGCCCCTAACTTTAAAAAAGATCATGTTGAAAATTTTGCTAATATCATCTATATATCTGATGATCTTTTAGATATATTGGATAATCTGTATTACTCATGTAAACAGTATGGCTCGTATTCGAGAGGTTCCAAGCAAGCTCTCAAAGATTTATTGGTAGGAGAGGCTTTAGATGTGAGCGATGGTAATTGTTCATCCCTAGATGAAACGTATTGGAGAGATTCATGGTTTGGTGAAAACTTTCTTGTCATTTGGCTTCCTTACAACATTGTTGGCCTCAATAAAGTTTCTCAACAAGCAATTCAAGATATGAAACGGAGAGATCTTGCAGATGGCATAATAGAATATCGATTAAAGAAAATGAATCTAGTAGAAGGAATTGACTGGATATGGAAATTTGATCAAATAAAATGGAGCAACATAATAGAAGATAAAGTGGCTGGTAAGACAATTTGTTATGATTGGGATATGGAAAGCTATTTAGCTCTGGGTGGTGATATAAATGATATAGATGCTGATCTTGACAAGTTTATGGAGTCAATAGGTTTTTAACAAATAACATCTAAGTGGAATATGATTAAAGATTTATTAAATATTCAAATAGGAAACACTGTAAAACAGATCACGTGTCAATATGATGATAAAAGCTACATATATGTACTAGATGACTACATTCGTGTAGGAAAGTGGACAATTAAGGATATAATAAAGCACTGTGATCGAACAGATTACAATGCAAATCTCGAATTTGTTATAGTGGATATGAGGGGTAGGGAACGGATAAAAAAATATTATTACACGGGGCGCTCACTATATCATCCAAACGAGTGTGGAATTAAAGGTTCACCAGATAAATCTGTACAAGGTATTTTATCTTTCTTTATAGATAATAGTCCAATTTTTCAATGTGATGATTGGGAAGACTATGAAACATACTTAACTTTATACCAAATAAAAGGTATTCTAAATAATGGACGAAATAAACAAGAACAATTAAGGGATATTAAAAAAATGCTTGAAAAGCAATAACCAATTTAAATAGGCAATTATGGGGTTTATGAATGGGTTTAAGTTAGGCTATAAGCATGGCATTATGTTTAGTTTGATATTATGTATCATATTATTGTTGAGTATAACCGTTATTTCAATATCCATTTCGACTAAACTGTGGGTATATGAAAAAGTCTATAATCACGATGACTATGCCTCTCGTATATGTGAATTATTTTATGATGCCATAAAAGACGATAATTTAGACAAAGTAATTAAAATTTCATACAATATCGGAGAATGGGGAGATGATAAAAGCAAAGAAGAACGAGAACAATTTGAAAATGCAATGCAGCAATGGGCAGATGAAAACCCATATAAAGCTGAACGCATTGAAGATTACTTCCGTAAGCATCGCGATGTAATTCCTAAATAGTAGTCATTAATGGGAATAAAAGTCTTAAATATTCGTTATAACCATTATCTAACATAGGTATAATAATCACTATCTTTGCGAAAGGCAAAGGTCGTAAATAGGCGGTTTTGCTACTTATCTGCGACCATCGGCTGAAACGATACCATATTTATTAACCTTGCCGAGAGACTTTTTGAGGTTAAGATAGTTCTTATCAAGTTGATATACAGTAATTACGGAGAATGGTTATTGTCTATGTGATATGACTCTATGGAAGTTATCCCACAGTATGACTGACACTATGGGTCGTATGCACTCTGACGCACAGTTTGCAGGCTCTTCATCAGTTCCAGCACACGTTGAGATGATGGTTCCTTAAGTATGGGTAACAACCCAATGGTAGGTGCAACTGTTGCTATTGCAGTAGCTATCTAGCAGGTAATGAACTAATTGCTAATTTCGCAAAATCAGGCAGATATCTGATTGGTTTATAACACACAAGAAAGGTGCAGAACACAACTATTAATCCCGACAATTGTCATTGTCGGGATTTAGTTTGAGTATATACCCTATTTGGGTAATGATGCAAAAAGTGGCACTTTTTGCATCATTACCTTTATTTTTACTCTGCAGTAAGCACAATGCTCTCACCACGATTGACTATGGTGTATAGGAGGTCCAAATCGACAGCCTTTTTCTCACCATTCTCATCATAGTAGTTAAAGTTGTAGACCACACCATCGTTGGCAGTATAGTAAAAGTCGATACTATCATCCTCCCAGGCGAACTTATACTCTTCACGCAAGTTTAGCTCAAAGTGTCCATCTTGACTAATTGTCACAACGCCGATTCGTGCACCCGTAAGCAGACGCACAAAGGCCACGAAGGCATCCTTAGGCACACGATAGTCAACGCCATCCTTCTTATAGTAGATATTGCCACGTATGTGCGATGTCTCCACGTTGAAGGTCTTATCCCAATAGACAATCTGATCCTTATTGGTGGTGATATGTATGTCGCCGCCTGCGGTAATAGATTTCTTTATGAATGGCAACAGCTTACGCTCGCCTGTCTGGTCGATACCCTCTGTTTCCACCTTCATACCAAACTGGTTGAACTCGATCTTTGCATCGTCGACATTGACCACACTCAGATAGTCTCCAGTGTTTGTTTTATATCCAAATTCACGCTCGTGGTCGCGGTGGCGGTCCACGGTGTAGATATATCGACCAGGGATTGTTGGATGAGGACGTAGCTTATCATATGGCAACAGTCCACTATTGTTTGCTGCATACCAATTACTTGGATAGCGACTATAGTCGATCTCGAGCATAGGTGCGTCGATGTAGACCTCAAAGGGATCGCCAAAGTTCTCACCAAATGGGTGTACCGAGCATAGATCAGTGCCCTTGAAGCTTGTGATATCGAATAGGATATCTACACGCTGACCAGGCTTATACTGAAGAAGCACGTCGTCGACACTCTCTGGGGCATCGCCGTGCGTGCGGTTGCCCATAAGCTTATCGGCAGTAGGGATATACATCTCATTTGAGCCATTAGCATCAGCGACCTTCACCTGTGCTGCAAAGCGGAATGGACGGTAGTGTGCCACGTCGAAGATCACAGAGCGGTACTCGTTACCATCGTATATGTCGTGGTCATACATTTCTGAGCTGTCACGTGAGTATTTAAAGGCGTGGGGGCTCATCGTGTTGTTCGAGGCAACACGCACAATATCTCTGTTATTAGAACTATTGGTTAGGAAGAAGATGTTGTATGTTCCATCCTCTTGCAAACCATACCTATACTCTGTTGATGGAGTTGTCTTAAAGTCTTGTGGTCTGAACGCCATCACACGGCCATTCGTACTCCAATGCTCCTGGTCGAAGAGTATCACATCGCCCTCCCAAGCAAGGTTCTGAATCTCCTCATAGACATCGTCGTGGTTGTTGTAATATGTTCGGTAATCACTAAATGTCTTCGAATAGATCAAGAACTCGTCACGGCCATTCTTATGCCACTCGTCGCTACCAGGATTTGCTGCGTGGTTAATAGGTTTATAAGTGCCATCATCCTGTCGCTCTTGCAACATAATAGTAAACGCAATAGGCTGTGCACGCTTCTGAGGCACAAGCATATAGTATAGCACCTCATCTTCGGCATAGATACTACCATAGGTATGAAGACCATCGACAAATATGCGACGGTGAGTATTGTTGTATCCGCTGAAGATCACATTTTTTGTGATTGTTTCAAAGAAGTCGGCCTCGAGATGCACGCTCTCTATGTCGCCATCGTGGTGTTTCAGAATCGACTGCATATGCAGACGGTGCTTTCCTGGCTCTGTAACGGTATAGGCATACTTGTAGTTAATACCCTCCCAGTCGGCACCAAAGTAGCCCTCCTCGCCCTTTACATATACAGGCAGCTGCTGGCCAGATTCCGAACGTACATCGAGGTGGTTGGCCGAGACGAGCACCGTAAATGGGAAGAGTGCATCTGGGCAGGTATCGGGGATGGTGAACATAAGTGTTACGTTCTCATCGGCTACGCCATACACCTGCGAAGATATCCACGAGGGCGTGAAGTACTGGGTACGGATGATATATACAGTCACCTTACGCTGTAGCTTACCGTGTTTAATAAGCAGCGAGCCCACCTGCTGCTCGTTGCCCTCGTACATAGGATAGAGACGCAACGTCACGCTACCCTCACCCGTAGAGGTGTTGTAGTTGTTGGTGATGTTGTTGTAGGCCACGTTGTTGTCAATCCACGTTACTGTTGGTTTTACACTATCTCCCCTACCATCTTTTGTATATTTGTAATTGAATGTCCAGTTGGTACCTGCATAGATGTCGCTACTAAGCACATAGCTCGTCTGATCCACCCACAGAGTCTCCACACCATCCGTAATCTCGTTTACCCACTCGTCGATAGAGATCCACGCGTTGTTCGACGCAGCTGCGGTCAATGCCTTCTCGAAGCTATCCTGACCGAAGGAGAGCATACCCGTAATATTGATGTTATAGTGATGGTTACGCCTAATCATAAAGTTGCTACCATCGCTATTCTGCATCACCACACGGTAGTACTTATCGTCTGCTTCGGTCTTGCCTGCTGCGTGGCCTTTGATGATGACGCTAATGAGCTTATCTCCCGAGTTTTCGCTCTCAAAGATATAGTCAACGGGCTTAGTGTTGATATCCGAAATATCGGACATTAGTGACTGGTTGTTGGGCAGTGTCACAAACTCCTCGGTAGACTCCCAGCTGTCAACAAGGTCAAACTTAAGGTTTGGGTGGTGCGGTGCTACGGTGCCGAAGGCGGGGATGTTCACCGTACGATATCCCGTCACTACAAACTCGTCGGTGGTCCAATTGTCGATAGTCACCTTAGCCTGGTTACGAATGAGCTTGATTCCTTTGTAGGTTGTGCCGTTAATCACGTAAGTAAGTGCGGCAAGCTGGTCGTGGATAGACTTATCACTTGTGCCATCTACCTCGAAACGCGACCAATATACGAGCATTCCCGAGCCACCCTCCATATTGGCCACCACCATACTCTCGGTCTGGCCAGGGAAGTCCTTCTCGTCGTAGAGACCACTACTGTGGTTTGCGAGGAAGTGGATAATGTGCGTGTGACTGGGGACTACAGCCTCATAAACACCACTCTCTGAGATTCCGTCATCGGTCTTACTGCCAGGCTTAAGCTTAGCCTCCTCAGAGCTGATATAGAGACCCAACTCATTGAAACAGAAGAGCGTCATATTGTTAACATCCAGACCATCAGGGTCGACAGCACGAGTTTCCACGACTGTTGGCGACGAGACATTTGCCCTAAAGGTTATCTTGGTATAACCCTCGGGCACATCATCCTCCACAGGGACGATGACGACATCCTCCTGCACGCACGAGCTGAGCAGAAGGAGCAAAAGTGTGAATATGTATATGACTCGTTTCATCTCTTATCAGATTTAAAAAGCATCACGCACACAGCGGATAGCGGCATTGTCGTTGGATGCAGTACCACTATTCGTTTTATCGTACTTATCGTTGAATACCGGACCGCTCGCACTCATATAGTAGCGACCGTTAAGCAGGTAATCGATAGCGTCGGCATTAGTATCTTTTGTACCCTGAATCTTCATAATAATCTTAAGCTCTGCCTCGGTAGGGAGTCGCCAGTTGTCGTAGACAATCACAGGGTCCTTCTTATCGTTGTTAACGTCGTCGACCTCAACATAGTTTTTGCAGTGGTCAGCAAAGACAATACGCTTCTTATCGTTGTCCATACTCGACAAGCCACTATAGCTTGAGAGTACAGCTCCAAGACGCGAGGCGATGACAAACGATGGAGAGACAAGCTTAGAGTTCTCCTCGTCGCTTGCGGTGTAGCCGTTCTCATCCAATGCTGGACGACCAATTGTGTATTCATCCGACGATGCCATTACACGCACGTGGTAGTTGCGGACATTATGCGTCTCACAATTAGACTCATTCTTCGTCCACTTACTACGACTATATGAAAACGAATAGTATTTTATTTCATAGTTATTACCACTTTGGTTACCTCTAACCTTCGAGGCGGTCCAACCAGTACCACTACCGCTTGAACTTGGTGCAGCACTGGTGTAGGTATATTTCACAGTTTGCGTATTGAGGTCAACGCTGTTAATTTTATAGATACTTGTGATATGGTCGCCATTATACTGATAGGTTGTTGGCAAATCTCCACTAGTTGGTGACTTATCTACATTACCAGTCCACTGGTGTCCTCCCGTAGTTCGATAGTAATAATCATCGCGATAGGAGTACCAAGGCAAACCGTTGGTGATGTAGATAAGCGGATACTGCTCCACATTGATAATCTCGCTTAGACCATCTTCGTTTGTCACCTTAAGTTGGAAGTAACGAATGGTGTTATTCGTTGGGATATCGCTATGCACCGAGATATTGCCCGAAGTAGAGCCAGCCTCAGTAGAGCCCGAGATATCCACCTGATTGTTGTTGAGTGGAATCTTCTGGTTGTACTTGTTGTAGTAGTAGGCACTACCCGACACAAGCTGCACGGTAACGGGCGACGAAGATGAGAAGTAGAGCGACGAGGTATCATCGCTGATATTATACATATAGAGCTTCTCTTTGTTGACCTTCAAATACTTAACAGTGTTCTCTCCCGATACATTCAAGTCAACCTTCTCCCACGGAGCAGTAAAATAGGTGATATATTCGATTGTCTCAGGCTCGTTGAAGTCCTCAGCTCCTGGGGCATTGAGGTTGATGCGTAGGTCGTAGTATGTGTTACGCTTGATAAGGTGGTAAGACTCATCGCCCGTACCCTCTTTCTTACTAAACGATATCTGATAGTAGTTGTTGACATACTCATCACCATCGTAGATCATCGGAAGCATAACCACCACAGATGTACCCCTATCGAATACCTGGTCCTTCTGCCAGGTGTGCGAATAACAGTAGAGGGTCACCTTTACTTGGTAGTTGGTAATATTACCCTCGCCATCCTTCATAGGTATCAACTCGAAATATGGGGTCTGCGAGATGGTCGATGACTTCCAATATGGGTTTGCACCCTGGTTATTAAGAGGATAGCCGCCCTCTGCCGTAAGCGTAGTTCTAATCGGCATATTACGCACCATATAACCATTCGACTTATCCATCAGTTCCTTTGTAAGGGTCACCTTGTTGCCAGGGGTGATTAATATCTGAACCTTGGCCGCAGCACGACGTAGCGTCACCTTGATTGTGACATCCTCGTCTGTCTTAGGGTCGTTGACGACGATATTTCCCGCCTTGGCAGGCTCGCTATCACCCATATATGCAACGCCATCCATCAAGAACATCTGCGGATAGATAGAGCCCTCGACACCAAACTCAATACCCGATAGGTGGATATAGTTATCTGTCTGGTCGAGCTTTAAGAACGTGTTGTAGTCGAGAATATTACCACTATTATTGTAGTAGATAGAACTTGGATGCGTGCTATTGGCAATCACGAAGATGCGATATGCAATATTCTCCTTAAAGTCCTTCTTGGTTTTAGCTATTGTAGCCTTGCCTGTGGGTGTTGCGGATACTGCTATTCGCTCGTAGTGGAATGGGGTGTATGTGTCTGTTGTATTATTATACTCATATATCACCACATCGAGATGGCTGAGGTATGACTCAAACTCGTTGTCTGCCACCTCGCCACGTGTCTCCACGCCAGGTGTTTTGAAGTTGAGCGTTATGTAGTTCTCGCCATCTATAATTGTGTCATCGTCGAACACAGTCGAGCACGACATCGCCATAAGCGACATCACAAATAGGACAATTATATGTAGTATTCTATCTTTCATACTCTACCGTTACTACTCATTAACAATTTGTGCCGAGGTATGTTGTATGTTTATAAGTTTAGGGTTGTTGCCACTATTTGGCCATCTTATGTTATTGTACTCTCCATTCACATAGAGGTTGATATACTGGTCGGTCCACGCCTGATAATACGATATACCAAACTCTACAGTTGTCTTATCCGCACCATCGTCACTGAGCGGGAAGATGACAATATGATACCACTCGCCTGCGTTGCAAGCACCAATGTTGTCCTGCTTGCCAGAAACACCAGAGTCGAAGATTACATCACTGCTCTGACTAAGATTTTTGTCCACCTTATAGACGCGAAGCTGATAGTTCTCTTTTGATGCTGTAAATGATGGCTTCCACTGCACGTCGCTTGGTGCCACAATCTGGAAATAGCAGTGAAAACCACCATCCTCGAGATTACCTGCATTATAGTGCATTGTAGGCTCCTGGGTAATAACATAGCTTGCCTGCTGCGTGCTAGTCAAGAACTCATATGGCACAACAGGGTTGTGGTACGTAGGGTATGCCAGCTCGTGCTCCTCGTACTCACTGCCTTCAGCATCCCACTCCTCCGAGGTCCAGTCTGCCACATTATACTCGAGCACAAGGCTTGAGCCAGCGATAGAGCGTATTGTGAATCTATATATATGATTACGCACGATATTGTAGTCGGTACCCTCAACAATATTACCATCGCTATAATCGCAGAACGAGATAACATCGTCGAATGCCACAGGCTCGCCGTTGTGAACCATCGTGAGGCTAATCTTATTACGCTCGCCCGGGTAGTTGATATTGTCGTACTCAGGCATATATACATAGTAGTTGCCCGTAGCCTCATCCTCTATTAGAGGCAGGTTGATTGCAGCGTGGCGATATACGTTGATAGCCGTCTCGCAGTTTACCTCGCTGGTATACTTGAAGCTATGCCAGTTGGCAGGGGCGACATATCCCTCAACGTTGTAGTACTTCATCGTTGCCGAAGTTATCTTCGTACCGCTCTCTTTGAGTGCGTCAGATAGCTGCACCTCGATCTTAGCTGCCGAACGCAACATCCACAGAGCATCGGGAATCTTGTGATTTGACTCACTCAAAATAGGGCTAAGGTCGACAGTCATAACGCCCCACATAGGTATTGAGCTATCCTCGTTGCGTGGGTCGAGCTTCTGGTGGTGATAAAGCGTGAACTCACGGTCGATAGCCTCGGCGGGGGCATTTACCAGAGCAAAGAGTTTGTAGTTTGGCTTTGCGGGGTCGAAAACCAAGCCATCGGGGAGCTTACCTGTGAACTCGAACTCTGTCTGCTTATCGTTTGTGGGCCATATGTATAGACGCTCCACCTCGCCAATAGCGTTGTTTTCGGTGTCGGTGAGCATCACACGCAGTGTTCCTGGGTCGATGCGGTAGTCGAATGGCACCGCATAGTCGGTCTCGTCGCACTCCACACGTGTTGTCGAGGCGTCGAAACCTATGGTGAATGATATGGTATGCTCGCCCTCGAGCACCACGGGGTGCAGAGGGATCTCTGTGACACACTGCTCCGCATCGAATATACACGATGCTGAGAGTACTCCACAGATAAGCACTACCAAATATTTCACCAAGCTCCTCACTCTCTATCTTTGCTTGTTATATCTCAATTTTGTTCTACTTAGTTGATGCTTGAGTCGTTGATGACCACTCTCCACGAGTTTATATATATCATTGAGCTCACCCACTCGCCCTCGTCGAGGAAGAGTGTCAACGAGTACTCATCTTGGCGGTCGAGATACTCCTGATCGCTCATACTCTCACGGTAGTATCCCTTCACGAGCAGTGCGTAGTCTGCCAGCGGCAGACGCACCACATCCTCGCCTGTCTCGCGACTTACGATGTGGAGTATTGGCGAGTTATCGGCACGCATACGGCCTATTGTGAGCTCTGCGAGTGCCACATTTACCTCTGTCACTGTGCGTGTTGCGTACTCCTCCATCTCTGCCGAGCCTGTTGTCTGATACCACGCTGAGTATGTTATATCCTCGTCGTCGAGGAGGGTGTTGTCCCAGTCGTATAGGCCGTTGCTATCTCGAATCTCGAAACGGAACTTGTCGGCGTCGACATCGTGTCCCGACATCTCGTGCAGGAGTATGCGTATCGAGTTTGTATCTTTCACGAGCGACATTGTCTCGGTGTATGTTCCTGGCTTGTCGACCACCTCGAGAGGCAAAGTGCCGTGAAATAGTGGTAGGATGTCGTCGCTGACATATGCCTCGCCATTGTCGTTGTGGTTGCGGTGCATCTTGACTTGCATCTCCTCGAGCTTTGTTTTGCCCACCTCGACATCGGCAAGCAGGTCGAACGACTCCTCGTTCATCAGTCCGCCCCACGCGAGGAGCGTATATCTTCCAGGCTCAAGCTCGAGGGGTATCTCGAACGATCCCGATGCGAGTGCCTGCTTATCGGTGGTGGTGATGTTGTCGACCAGAGTATTATTTTGGTCGAAGATGTAGAGTGCCACGGAGTTCACCTCGTTGGCGAAGGCGTCAGCAAACTTTATGTTGTAGTCATACTTGAAGCGTATGCGGTAGTATACGCCGCAGTCGCCCTCTCCGTCGAATATTAGTCCATCCTTGCACGAAGACGTTGTCAGCATCGCCACCACCATTGCCGATGCCATAAGGAGTCTTCTAAGTATATGCACTCTGTTCATTTGTTGTCGAATTTGTTGTGTTGGGCCGTTACCCAAGTTAAATTTTAAAAAAGGGGCCGTCGAGCGAGCCGCCAGGCGACCCCTTGAGTCTGTGCTGTATTAGCACTTAGTTGTTAGGCTGAATGTCAACCTCCTGACTAACCAATCTCCAAGAGAGTACACGTACCTCAGCAGATACGAACGAACCCTCATCTGTTGGATCTATTGGGTACTCAGGATCTTTGATATAGCTATCACCAATATAAATTGGGCTACCGTAACCACCAATGCTGGAAATCTTAACGTTGTAGATATGGTTACGAACAATACCGTATTCGCCTTGCTTCTGTGTGGCGTCGCCTACAGGAAGATGCTTAACATCGACATAATAGAAAGTCTCGCCATTCTCATATAGAAGTGCAGGCTCAAGTGCTGCCAACTCAGCGTTAACAACATCGTTTGCAAGTTCTACAAGATTACCCTCGTTGTCTTTCTTATACCACACCTTCTTTTCGCCATAGATAGTACTATCAGTTGGGTTAGATAGTTGGAAATAAACCTGATAAGCCTTAACGCCTTCTGGAGCATTAGCACTATCACCCTTAACGGTAGTCAAATCCTTAGGTCCAATGGTTATTGGAGTCCCGCTCTCTTGATCCTTGTAATAGTACTTGTACTTAATTGTATTAGCTACTGCTGTCAATAGGTTATCCTTACCAGCATACTCTGTTGCATACCAACGAGCAATCTCAACAGGTGTATAAGTCGACTCGTCTACCTTCTTAACTAACTGAGCCTTAAGAATAATCTTTGTACATAGATTTTGCGTTGCTCCTGGAACATAGTTAGTATTCTCGCCAATGTATGTATATGCCTTATCTAGATAATTGCCAGCAAGAACATCAGTGTAGTTACTTACAGTGAAGCCATACTCATCGAAGAAACCATTTGCCTCAACCCCAGCTGCATCATAAGTCATCTTATAGCCGTTTTTATCAGCATCAATACTACTGTAAGGTATTGACGATGCCCAGTAGCTACGATAGAATGATGGATCATTCCAATTAAAACCGAGATCGTTAACAGTCCAAGATGGATCTATATTCTTAAGTAAATAAGACTTAGAGAAATCGTTGTAAAGTTCCCAACCAAGAATCTTAGCATATACGTCAATTGCATTACCTTCTATACCAATACCATCAAATTTCTTATTGAGATTAAATAATGTGCTGCCAGCCTCTGTAGAAACAGAGATCTTTGCAGCAATACGCTCAACGTGGATAGTGATAGGATCGTTTATAGCGGCAGTCTCATCTTTAAAGATGTCAGTTGAAGTAATAGGCACTCCGATCTTAACATTTCCACCCTCACTATCTGCGTACACAGCATTGCTCATTACAAATGAATTATCTTCGCCGCGAATTTTGCTCATTATTCCCGATAACTCCTCAATGCTATAACCTTTATTTTCCTCATCTTTAGTAGGAGGAATCCAGTTAATAACAGCTACTACCTGACTTGGATATTCACCTCGATAAGTTTTGAGTAGAAGGACAGCATTCTTAATATCTGAAATATTAGGTGTTTCTGAGCCTACAGTTGGGTTAATAACTGCTGGAAGATAGTTGACACCATTAGTCAAGCCTGGTTTGTCTATGGCACCCGTATTAACATTCACAGGGAAAGGATTACCCTCCCCATCAAAAAAGAAGAAGTAAGCATATTTTACCGCACGCTCAGCCTCAGTACCATCTTGATAAGCATCACCCTCAGCACGTGTGACGTCCGATGCTGCGAGGTTGATAGCGATATACGACTCCTCGATCTCGCCGTTGTGGATGGGGTTATTGCCATTAGCAATATCGTCCTTGGTGCACGATGCCAAGCCAAGGAGTGCCACTGCTAAAAATAGATACTTTTTCATAATCAAATAGTTTGGTTAAAAAAGTAGTCATTAAGTAGCGGCTCCGCAGCCCTTGGCCACGGAGCTACTACTCCGAAGTAAATTACTCCAAATTGTAGTCACGGTTAACAATACGCCAAGAGAGAATGTTGATCTGAGCAGATACATATGTGTAGATATCATCTGGAGTATCAACCTCTACGAAATCCTGTGAAGGATCGTAAACAGGAGTACCGAAACCGGTGATATCAGTGATATTTACCTTGTAAACGTGGTTACGAACAACACCGTATGCACCAGTCTTAGCCACATCATTTGCAAGGTGGCGGATATCTGTGTAGTAGTATGTCATACCATTGTTGTAAACCAATGCTGGGTGAACATTCTTAAGCTCAGAGTTCATATTTGTAACAGCTGTGTACTTGCCATCTGCAGACTTAACATACCAATCCTTATCAACACCATAACCTGTAGTAGCATCCTCAAGCTGGAAGTAAACATAGTATGCATTATCGGCATCTGACGCTGATGCTACACACTTCAAATCCTTTGGCTCAAGACCTACGTACAATTTCTCGTCTGTTGATGAGAAATACATCTCCTTAAGAGTGTTAGCAACAACAATCTTGAGGTAATCCTCACCTACGTAGTCCTTACCAAGCCAATTCACAACCTCTACTGGCTGATCATTCGCATCAACCAACTGAGCCTTGATAATAACCTTTGTACGATTCTCTGCCTCTGGACGAGTATTCTCACCACAGTATGCCTCGGCTGGGTTATTATTCCAGTTGAATGAGTTGCTTGCAGGGAATGACGGATCTAAGCGATTTGTGTAAGAGTTAGCCCAGTAGCTACGATAGTTAGGAGAGTCGTTCCAAGTGAAGCCAAGATCGGTGTTAGACCAGTTAGGATCAATCTGCTTTACCAACCAAGAATCGTAGTAAGCGTCAAAGAGCTCGTAACCCTTGATCTGTGCATAAACCTGAATCTCTGTGCCTGTAGTTCTATCGAGAACGGTCTTCTCAATATCAAATTTACCATTGTTTGTAGCTGAATATGTAACCTTAGCAGCAAGACGCTCAACATAGATCTGAACAGCCTCGAGCTCATTGAGATTATTCTCAGTGCCAATGTTCGCCTCAGTTATAGGGGTAGCAATGATAGTCTTCTTAGGTGTTGACTCGTCAGCATAAACTGAGTTGCACATAACAAAATGATCTCCATTCTTGATAGCGAGCAACTCCTTCTGAAGGTCTGCGATGTCGTAGTTAGATGCTGTTGGCACCCAGTTGAGAACTGCAATTACCTGATTAGGGTACTCACCACGGTAGTTCTCAATAACCAAAATCTCGTTTGAGTAGTCTGACACATTGTTTTTATCGTCAGCCTCATCGTTCATCTCTAGAGTCAAAGGAAGGTAGTTACTACCGTTTGCTGGACCCTCAGTTGTGGTGTTGTTAGAGTAAGATACTGGGAATGCTACGCCATCACGGAAGAAGAAGACATAAGCCTTATTAACAACACTCTCTGCAGGATCGCCATCCTCGAACGTCTTACCCAACTCGTCCTCTGCACGAGTACCCATGTCACTTGAAGCTAGTGTGATAGAGATATACGACTTCTCCAACTCACCATTCTGCTGAACATTACCCTCCTCAGCAGTCTTCTCACAAGCAGCAAAACCCAATGCTGCAAGTGCAATAAATAGATACTTTTTCATAATACTGAAAATTAAGTTAATGAATTAAATTGTTTGTTGTTTGTTATTTGTTATTTTGTTTGTTGTTCATCGTAATGATATTGCGATTTACAGCAATCTCAGCAAGGGCCACCTCAGCCTGCGACACCCCACGCCTCTTGGCCTCCTCGAAGTATTGCTTTGCCGCCTCGTTGTTATCCATATACACCTCCAAAGCACCGCGAGTGTAGACAGCCTCGGCCATATCGCCCGCCTTGTCGAGATAGCGGAGAGCAGAACGATAATCGCCCTTAAGGATTGCCGAGTTAGCAGCATTGAGGTTTGCCACAGGGTCGTTAGGGTACATTCGCACAGCGGTCTCGAACAGCTCGTTAAACTTGTCACCTCCAGGCTCGTAGGTCTGGGCAAGGATATAAAACTCCTCCAACGAGAGGTTCTGTGGTGCGGTGTGAAGGATTCGCTCGATATCGGCGGGATTGCTATAGCTGCGAATCTCATACTCGATAACGTAGTCAGAGTGACGGAGTGCAGGATAGCAGTTCCTGAGCAGGAAGCGGTACTCATCACGCCACGTCGACTTGATGAACCACTCCTTGTTATCTGGCTCGCGGTTAGAGCGTATAGCCGCCAAAATCTCCCTCTTATGTGGCAGCGACGACGCCTCGACATAACGCTCAAGACCCGCCCAGTCCTCAGGCTCGAAGTCGGTCTTGATAAAGCCCTCGCCAAAGTGGTACATATTCTCGACATAGGCCTTGAGAGCCTCGGTACGACCCTTTGCCAAGCGAGTATTGTTGCTATAGGGACTCTCGGGCGAAGCAAAACCCTTGATAGAGATCGACTTGATGGTGATATCCTGGTCACGCTTAACAGAGTCGATAGTACCAGTAATCTTGGCAAGCTCAACAACGTTGTTGCGGTAGTCGGGATAGATGACAGTCTGGCTCACAGGGAAGTCGACGAATGCCGAGCCGCTAATCTGACGTGTCTTGACAGCCTCGTGCTCGGGACGTAGGTAGATGAGCTCAGGATGGTAGGCCTCGCGAGGGAATCGCTCGACAAGAGGTGTGCTGCCAATATCGGTTGGCACGCCACAGCAGCCGCAGTCCTTACGCGAGAGTACGACGCTGCAGCCATCCATCCAATCAGCAAAGTAGAGCGAGGTGCTGTAGTTGATAATGTCGCGAGACTCACGTCGCGTGAGCTCCACATCCTCCGAGGTCGTTGGACGCAGATCCTCGTTGCGGAGGTAGTAGATGCGACGGTTGCGGCCGTAGACAGCTATAGACTTGAGCTCCTGGCTATTATCGCCATTGACAATCACCGGCGTGAGCACCACAACCTGAGTGGTCTTGACATCGAGATTGGTAAGGTCGATGTCGATATCGACACTTAAGTTACCATCACCCTTCAGCTCGAGTGTGAAATCCTTGATTTCGACCCCCTTGTTATCTTGAGCATAACCTGCCACAACAGCAATAGCGGCAACGATGGTTAAGAAAATTGTTCTCATAGCGGTTGTGTGTTAGAAGAGAAATACCAGATTGACTGCTGCCTTTGTTGGGCCAATATAGTGGTGACCACCATTGCCGATTCTACGGCCACAGTAGCCGCAGTCGAAGATGTCATAGTCTAAGTAGAGATAGCCGAAGCCCGCCTCGAGCTCGAGGTTTAGATTCTTCGAGAGCATAAAGGCAAAGCCATAGGCCACACCACCACCATAGGCATAGCCCTGGTAACGCTTATTTGTGAGCACCGAGAAATCGCTGCCCAAGAAGGAGATATTATTTTTGATGCCGCCAAAGTTGAAGGCTCCGGCGATGGCGTGAACGCCAAGGAAGTGACGCGAAAAACGGTCGCAAAACCAGTAGCGGGCCTCGGGCTGCACCAACCAGTGCTTCCACTTTGTCGCCTCGTTCTTGCTCCAAGCGTTGAAGTTACCCGAGATGTCGAGTGTCCACTTTGGAGCTAAGCCCACCTCCACGCCGAGGTTGGCAGTGGCCGTAGCATCGTACACGACGTTGGTCTTGATAGCCCAATCCTGTGCTCTCACCTGCGAGACTCCTCCACCAACAATGAGGAGAAGCAGCAGTAGGCAAAAACTAAATTTTGGTTTCATCATACTATATTTTGGTCGTTGGCAGCTCGAACGAAAGGGTGAGCCGCCAGGCAAGTTCTCTGAATGGGGTCAATCGCTAAATTGAGTCCGCAAAATAGGTATGCTTACACGTATTTATAATTGACAGGCAAATTTAGCTCAAAAAAAAAAAACAGGCAAATAATTCATCCTACTTTTCAACCTACATCTCTTGTTTTCTGCTGTAAACAGCAAATGTAAATCGAAATGTAAACAGAATAATCTTTGTAATTACATTGAATTTACATAATTTTGTAATAAAATATAAGTAAAAGCCTCAAAGGCCACTGCTATCCACTCACAGTCTACATCGACTCAAAAGTAGATTTAGTTAAAAAAAAGAATAAATGAATATGTATTTGCCCTATTGTATCAAAACGACGACACTATTTTGCCTAATAATGCTGATGTGCGTCACCAGCTTTGCAAGCGAAGATCTCTTCCTACAAGCAAGGAAATTGCAACGTGACGGCAACTATGACGAGGCCATCAAAACATACAAAACCTACCTCACCACACCCATCGAAGAGAGTGAGCTAACAGATAAGCAGCTATTCCTCTACACAGAGGGTTTAGTGCAGTTGATGAACACATATCAGAGCAAGGGTGAACCCGAGGCCTGCATATCTGCACTCCAAGAGGTGTTCAACACATCGAGCATCCTGCAACGAGAGTGCCTGCGAGATTTCTACTCGGTAAAGGGATATGCTCTATCGCGAACAGACCGAATGAGCGAAGCTGAGGAGACTATGCTCAAGGCTCTCGCCCTACCCCTACATCGAGCGACACCCGAACGCTATTTCCGCGACTACGCCTACGCCGCGGCCGTATTTTATAGTAATCCAAACTACCAGAAGGAGGTTATCAGCTGGTGTGAAGAGGCTCTGCAGCAGGCAGAGCTCTCGAACAATGGCTCAGGAGCACAATATATCAAGACAATGCTGGGCTCACTCTACAAACGCCACGGACACCTCAACGAAGCCCTCGAGCTATTCCAAGAGAGCAGGGCAAATGCAGAACAGAATGGCGACGACCTGGGTGTGCTCAACAGCCTCAATGCTCTGACCGACATATTCATCTTCTACGACATACCCGAGTACGCCAACATGTACGCATCAGAGGCTATGCGAGTAGAGGGCAATATGAAGACTAATAACCCTATGATCTCGGCACAGACCTACATAAACAAGGGTCGTGCACTCTACAAACTGGGCGAGATTGACTCAGTGACATTCTACACCGAGAAGGCTCGAAAGATCTGTGAATCGCTACCGTACAATAGCGGTATGGTGGATGTTAACTTATTATGCGGCAAGATATTAACTGAGCAGGGGGGGGGAGAATCCAGAAATTTGGGTATTGAGGAGCTCCAGATGGTGACAAAACAGGGTACAGCCTTTAACCGAGCAAAGGCCTATCACCAATTGGCACAAACCTACATCGAAGAACAGAATAACGACTTGGCCGAAGCGATGTTAGATAGCCTTTACACGCTGCTCAACAATAGCGACTCCCCAATGCTTCTCCGCCTGGACTACGAGCCAATTCTGAACCACTACTTTAAGAACAATAACCACGCAAAGGTGGAGCAGTACACAAAGCTGATGCTCGCGGAGCAGAAGATCTTCAAACAGAGGAGGCTCAACTTCAACCTCGTGGAGAGCATCGTCACGTTGCAGACTGAGCAGAAGAACCAGGAGCTTAAGATTGCTAAACTCACACAAACTAACCAACGCCTATTGCTACTCATCTGTGTGGCAGTAGCAATCACCTCCATCACGGTTATGGCTATGCTCTACATCTCTCTAAAACGACGCTTCACAATACAGATGAGGAGGGCCGACGAGCAATTTGCTACGCTTGCCCAAGAGCTTAACGAGTCGAACGTCGAAAAGGAGAAGGTGACACAGGAGATTAAAGAGTTCTTGAAAGAGAGCGACAACCGTATGGAGATGGAGACACTAACACCATTTATCCTTAAGGAGAGCGGCGAGACAAAGTTTAGACAGTGCTTCGAACTACTACACCCACTCTTCCTTCACCGTCTACGCGAGAGGGTGCCCTCAATCACACGTCGCGAGGAGCTGCTCTCGATGCTCATCGTGCTAAAGCAGGACAACAGGGAGATTGCCGAGCTGCTGGCCATAGCACCACGAAGCGTCTTGATGCTTCGCCACCGCTTTCGCCAGAAGATTGGAATGGCTACAGAGTACTCGCTCGAGAACTTTATTGAAGATGCATTGGGCGACTCTAATAGCACGAAAATAGCGACTGAAACTTCAGAATCACACGAGTAGAGCTCACAAACAACAGTTGCTCAATAACGATAAAGCCTACCAAACTAAGCTGTTTGGTAGGCTTTTATCACACATAAACTATATTCAGCTCTGTGCAAAAGATAAACATATTAGCACTCTAAGGCATCTATCATCAATCGGCACTCTATCTCTTTGTGCGATGGGACAATCTGGCATACCAGCTCCTCAGGGCAGCCCATCTCGATGAATTTATCGAAGATAAAGGAGCGTATGACGATTGCCCGTATCTTAGTATCGTGAAACTTCAAAGTCTCAGGAATAGAACAAAGAAGCTCGTTTAGATTGCTGCCCATAGAGCATATCTCATCTTCCGAGTAGTTATATCTTAGGCACTCGCTCTTGATGCTCTCGACAAGCAGGCCCAACATAACCTCGATAGGGAGTTCGAAGTCCTCTTCGCTCTTGTAGTGCCACACCTTTTTGGCAAATAGTATTCGGATGTCTGTTATTAGGTCGCAAGATAGTCTAAATTCACTCTGCACCTCATTTTCAAGGTAGTCTGTGAGTGCTATGAGCTTTTGCAGTGTAGCCTCAGATAGCAATGATGGGTCGCTTGAGGTTAGTCTGTTCCACAAGTCTTTTTTGAGTGTAAATAGATCTTTCATATACTATTCGATTTTGAGGTTTTATTACTTTAATATATACGAGCTATGGATACTAAGCGTGGTAGTAGCACTGCACAGCGTCTGCAGTGATACGGTCATCACTCAAGATTATTAGTCGCTCAACAACGTTGTGCAATTCGCGTATATTACCCGTCCAGGCGTAGTGAGAGAGGAGGTCGAGGGCCTCAGCATCAATACTCTTGATGCTAATCTTATGGCGAGCACAAATCTCTGATATGAAGTGTTCTACAAGTAGATGTATATCGCCGTTACGCTCACGCAATGGTGGCACATTAATCTCGATGACACTTAGACGATGGTAGAGATCCTCACGAAAGTTTCCAAGACGAATCTCTTTGCGTAGATCCTTATTTGTTGCGGCTACAACACGCACATTTACAGGGATATCCCTATCACCACCAATGCGAGTAATCTTGCTCTCCTGCAAAGCACGAAGCACCTTAGCTTGAGCCGAAAGTGACATATCTCCAATCTCGTCGAGAAAGAGAGTACCTCCGTCGGCGAGTTCGAATTTACCTTTACGCTGCTTTATAGCAGAGGTAAACGAGCCCTTTTCGTGGCCAAACAGCTCGCTCTCGATAAGTTCTGAGGGTATTGCAGCACAGTTAACCTCGACAAATGGGGCATTAGCACGATTGCTCTTTAGGTGCAACCATCGAGCTACAAGCTCCTTGCCAGTACCATTTTCGCCAAGAATGAGCACTCGAGCATCCGATGGTGCTACTCGCCATATCATATTACGCACACGCTCGATAGCTTCAGATATACCGAGAATAGGCTGCGTCACTGCTTCACACTTTTTGGCAATATGACGGGTATTTCGGGCAGTGCCATCGCCACCCACTTGCGAGATGTTACGTAGCGAAGAGAGTAATCGGTTCATATCTATTGGTGAACTGAGATAGTCAATTGCTCCAAGACGCAGAGCCGCAACAGCCGACTCTACATTTGGTGTATGTGTAATGACAATAGAGGGTATCTTTATATCCTCCGACAGTAGATCGCTATCGACAACCACTGCATCGAACTCATCTGTGCAGCATAGCGTCTTCGCCTGTTGCAGATTGTCTGCCTCAGTGGTAGCGATGTTCTCAAAATTAAGTCGCTCACGCAATGAGTTGAGCATACCTCTAGACTGAGAGAGTAGCAAAATTTTTGTCATAGTCAACTGGTGTGAGTGGTTATACATAGATTCGTAGCCTGCATTCTTTCTACAAGTAACACTATATGCCAAATTATTGATTGATTATTGTAAAATATTTGCAATTTTAAAATATATTTTGTAATTTTGCTTCACGTTATTGCATTTTGCTGGTGCAAAGTTACAATATTGGAAATAATTTGCAAATATTATATCAATTATTTTCAATTAATATTGATTGGAATTTTTTATACAGACAATTATAATCAATAAATATCAATTATACTATGATCGATATAAAGGCTCTAATGTTTGATATGTCGTTGTCTCAAAGGCAGTTAGCCGAGATAATGAACACCTCTCAATCAGAGGTATCACAGATTGCAAATGCCAATCGCCGAATACTTCGCAAACATATTGATGGATTGATTGAGCACTTCGGCGAAGAGGTTGTGTCTAAATATAGGATATCTGACGTGCATCAATTGGAGAGACCCAAGAGCGATATAGTAGAGGCAGAAGAGGTTGTGGGAGAGGATATGATGTACGCAACTAAGGAGGATAATAGCATCCCTGTACTGTCCGACGAGATTATAAGTCGCCGCAATCTCGACATTTATAAGTATGTTCAAAACAATGGCTCGGAGCTGGCCTCTATCGACCCACGTTCACTTGTCGAAGGAGCGGAGTTCGCTATGGAGATACTCAAAGACTCAATGTCGCCAGATATTGCACAAGGCGATATTGTCTTTCTCAAGTTTCTGCCTAAGACCGCAAAACTTCATAGCGGAAGCATCTATTTCATCGACACCCCTGCCTATGCAGGTGTGATACGCGATGTCTATATCGAAGGGACTACAATGACGCTCAGAGCTCGTAATCCTAAATATGGAGATATTGTGCTCGACATGGAAACAGACCACATTAGTGCTGCAAACATCATTGGAATCTTCCGCAAGAACTTCACTTCGTCATACTCACAGATGGAGGCAGTACGCCAGAAGAAGGATGAGCAGATTGATCAGTTTTTAGCAACTAACACCAAGCTTATCGAGGAGATACAACGACGAGGCGAAAGGGTCGACAAACTCATCGACAAGCTGATGGATGGCGACTAATAGAGATTGATAATATTATATCAAAAGGAGCAGGCCACTAGGTCTGCTCCATATTTTTATAATAGGTAGGGCACCATACCCAACATCTGTGTGGCGTAGCTAATATCTTTGTAGCCACTCCCGAACAAAGGCATAGCCATTAAGTAGGTCAGATATGCTGGTGTATTCATCCTCCTTGTGGGCATTATAGTAGCCACAACTAATGTTGCAACAGGGCTGCTTTAGTCCACGCTCCTTCAGGGCGACAACATCAGTACGACCACCCTCAACACAACTATAGCCATACCTTGCAAGAAGATCACGAGGCGGGAAGTCATCGTTGCAGAGCACAACGCCCCCTTTGCCCAATATCACAACATCCGATGCCCCCTTACGGTCTATAGCCAGGATGTACTCCACATCGTGAAACCACTCCATAGAACAAGCTCTGGAGCCACGACAGCCTGCCAATTCGCCATCACGCTCCTCCTCGACGAAGAGTACCACCTTTAACACAGGCAACTCGCTAAGCAGCTTGAGAGCTATCCATACACCATTCTTGTCGTCAGCACCCAAGCCCACGCGACTACCCTCATTATCAACAGCATAGATTATCTCGCCATCTGAACAAATCGTGCGTGCTTCGATGGTATGCACCTCGTCAAGATGTGCTGTCACGCAAGGGTAGCTCTGAGCAGACCCCTTAACAATAAAGAGGTTACCAAAATTATCCACCTCTAATGAGAGACCCATATCCTTCACGTAGCGGGCAACAAACGAGCTAATGTTTGCCTCACGTCCCGACTTTGAAGGAATTGCATATAACTGCCTAAGTAGATCCACGATAGGAGAGATTATTGTATATGCTTGAACTCCGAGAGATAGAGATTTCGCCAATACTCAGAATCGATCGGTCTCACCTTGTACTCATCGAGGTGCAAACCCTTTGGCTTGCGTGTCTCGAGATTTCTATTGAGCACCGTTGCCACATTGACGATTGCGTCGTAGATACTCTTATTGAAGACCATAAGGTCGTACGACACAGTCAACAGAAGTACATTAGCCTCTGTCTGAGTTTTAAGATAGCGTGCGATATTATGGCTTCCAACCTTTGGCTGGATGAGATGGAGGTCGGTCTTCATCTGCAGATTCTCCTCAAGAGTCTTTGAAAAGTCCTCGTAGAGCTGCTTTGTGAGCTCTCCGTCCCACGGTATGCAACCCTCAAAGTCGAACGATGTCTCTCCAAGCTCACCGCCAAGCTCAAAGTGGAAATCGTATGGAGAATTCTTGACAACCTGCTCGCCAGCAATGATGATAATCCAATCGTTCTTGCCCCTGCCGCGAGTAATATGGTCAATGTATGCCTGGAACGCAGCATTATCGCTTTCTTTCACAGTGTAGAAGTTGCAACGTGCATTTACGTCGGAATGAGTTCGCGAAAATAGCTCGTTTGCCACATAGTTGAAGCCACCAATTTGAGCAATGTGCCAATCGAAATAGCTCAGACCATTGTCGCCCCGACCCAGCGGATTTACGATGGTAACTGACGACCCACGATCGACAAATGATCCATACTCAGTATTGACGTGAAACTGATTAACAACAATCATATCTGTCTTTGGTCCAGAGTTTATCGCATTGGCTAAATTCTTCAAACGCAGATTCTTAGAGCTCGACACAGCCTTGATAATCTCAGTATCAGAGAGACCTAACTCCAGCTGCAGGTCTCCGGTGCTTATGTTCTTAGCTGGAAAGAATACACCTGCACGCTTAATGCTCTTTACAAGCATAAACTCGTTTATACGATAGCTATTCTTCTTCAGCTCCTCGCTGTTAGAATCTGCAGCCATAACCTCGGTAAAGGCAGAGCCAATCAAACCAGCAGGAACGGCAAAGATCGCAATACCGAGCACACCGATTACACAGGCAATAAGTCGACCGACAAGCGTGATTGGAGGTGTATCGGCAAAGTTGCCAGGATCACCAATATACTGAGCGAAGGCCCACACCACAGATCGCCAACCATTGTCGTATACATCGGGCTGCACGGCGTGCTCAACAAAGAATAGAATGAACGACAAGATGAGTGTTACAATCGTGAGGAACTGCAACGACACCACCATTTCCTCTCTCTTTGCTCTGATTGCACGCGAGAGGATGCTGAATGCTTTGACGTATCTAAACACTCGGAAGAGACGTGCTATACGCAGAATCTTGAGAGCTACGTATGGTATCTGTACAAAGAAGCTAAGGTAGAACGGATATGTCGACAGAATATCGATGAGGCCATAGAAGCTGAAGCAGTATCTAACACGACCCCAGAAGCCCTTATACTTTGGATCTAACTTATCCGCAACCCATATACGCAACGTCACCTCGATGGTAAAGCAAATGATAGTAAAATAGTCTATTACCTGGAGCCATATACCATACTTCTCGGTGATACTATCATAGGTCGACAAAAAGATCTCAATTGTCGAGATTACAATTAGGCCTATGATGGCGTAATCAACATAGTTGTGCCACTGTTTCGTATGCAGGTCATCGTCGAACACATTGGCAAGCTCGCGTTTAAATCTCTCAATTTTAGTCATAGGTATCTTCAAATAATTATCATTCAACTATCTAGCAGCCAATACATTGCGTGATGGCAATGGCAATTCACCAGTTCAAAGTTACAAATTTAATAGCAAATTGAAGCTACTTTGGCCACTGATTTGATCTTTTTTTCACAACGAATGACAAGATAGTGGATACATTCAAAAGTTCACATTCTCATCTTTTGAGTTAGGAGATACTTGTATTGGCATCAGTGCTCTTCGTTGCTACCATCGCTGGCAACTAACGTTTGGTTCGTTAGTATATGCAGATCGAGTCTATCGAGCAAGCACGATATGCCCCTGATAAATTGCAGACATCTTTTTTTTGCGTAAATTTAACGCATATTATTTGGAAAATCGCTAAAGCCTCGTTAACTTTGCGTAAAATAGCACATAAAGTTATGAACGAACTAAAATATTGTTACAAATATCCCCATCCGTCAGTGACGGCCGACTGTGTGATTTTCGGCTTTGATGGCGTTAGTATCAAGGTGTTGCTCATCCAACGAGGCATCGAGCCATACAAAGGTGCGTGGGCATTTCCCGGTGGATTTATGCATATCGACGAGACCGCCGATGAGTGTGCCCGACGTGAGCTCGAGGAGGAGACAGGGCTAAAAAATGCAGTGGTAGAGCAGTTCCACACCTTCAGCGACGTGAACCGTGACCCACGCGAGAGGGTAATCACGGTGGCATATTACGCCCTTGTACGACTCTCTGAGGTCAGAGGTGGCGATGATGCCCAGGCTGCACACTGGTTCTCGCAAGAGGAGATTCCTACCCTCGCCTTCGACCACGACAAAATATTGCAACTTGCACTCGAGCGTCTCAAGGAGCGTATATGCTTCGAGCCTATAGGCTTTGAGCTCCTCGACACGGTGTTCACTATGAGCGAACTCCAAAATCTCTATGAAGCCATCTTAGGCATCAAATTCGACCGCCGCAACTTTGCCAACAAGATGCTCAAGCTCGGCATTCTCGCTGAGGCAGAGCCACGGCCCGCAGGTACAGCACGACGCATCGCAACAAGGTATAAGTTCAACGCCACGAAGTATGCCGAGCTCAAGCAACAAGGCTTCAGGCTCGAGTTTTAACTACGACAAGGAGATAAGACTATACCATTACCAAGCAAAGCATCACCTTTTGTCAAGCGACAAAAGCAAGCCAACAACACAAAAGAGAGATGTCGCCCAGCAGGAGCTACCCTGCTACTTTGTAGCCATTAGCAACACCAAGAATACGAATAAGGTAATGATGCAAAAAGCGGAACTTTTTGCATCATTACCAATAATAACGTATATTTCTACTAAGGGCAACACCTACTATTGCACCTACTCTACTGCCTTTACTGCAATGGCGAAGCCGCCGCCGGGGGCAAGGTGAAGGTCGAGAACAGTATCAGAAGTAACACTCTGCTGATCAATAATATAGTCCGTAGGCACAGTGTCCCAGCCTGCTGCATCACCATCACGATATATCGTAGCGGTATAAGTCTGGTTCGGAGTAAGGAAGTCGAGGCTGAAACGCAAGTCACGAGCCTGACCATCCGTGATGGCTCCGACGTACCAATCGCGAGAGTGCTTATCGCGGCGGGCGATGACAACATAGTCGCCGATGACAGCATCAAGGCACTTAGTATCAGCCCAATCGACAGGCACATCGCGAATGAACTGCAGAGCATCGTCGTGCTGGCTATAGTTCTCTGGAAGGTCGGCAACCATCTGGATAGGACTGTAGAAGACCACATACTGAGCAAGCTGGTGCGTGAGCGTAGAGTTAACAAAGTAGCGGTAGTCATAGTCCTTGTTCACAGAGCCATCTGATGTAGCTGCCGCACTATTTACCGTGTTATGATATCTAAGGTCAAAAATGCCAGGCGTAAAGTCCATAGCTCCTGCCACGTTACGCGTAAACGGAAGCGTTGGGTTATGGTCTATCGAGTTGCCCGAATGCCAAGCGTGCCACTCCTGGCCACGCATACCCTCGGCCGACACAAGGTTTGGGTATGTACGGCAGATACCAGTAGAGTGTATAGGCTCGTGGATATCTATGCAGAGTCGGTGCTCAGCACCCTCTACCACTGTGCGGTTATAGTGGTCTACCATCGAGCGGTCGTAGTGGTTGCGACCAGCAATTGAGCCCACATAACCCGTCTTGACACTATTAACACCGAGCGACTCATAGTAGGCATAGGCATCGCTCATCTGCTTATCATAGTTATCGACATTAGCGTAAGTCTCGTGGTGACCAATAAGCTCCACACCACGCTCCTCAGCATAGCGGCAGAGCTCCTCCATATCAAAGTCAGGGTATGGCTCGGTATAGTCAAACCTCTCGCCACGTCCCCAGCCATAGTTCCAGCCCTCGACAAGCACACCTCCAAAGCCATTCTCAGCGGCAAAGTCGATATAACGTTTCACATTCTCTGTTGTTGCACAGTGCGGATACGCCCCATCACGATCCCATATAGACTCCTTGAGGTGCATCTCCCACCATACGCCCACATACTTCATTGGCTTGATCCACGAGGTATCCTCAATCTTGCAAGGCTCATTGAGATTTAGCACAAGTGTCGACTCAACAAGAGCACCCGCTCTATCACCCACGATCACTGTTCTCCAAGGCGTTGAAAATGGAAGCTCAACACTACTCTTAACATCATCATTTCCAGATAATTCAACAGCAAAGACATTATTCTCTACGTCATACGCTAAGGCCATACCTGGATAGCTCCACAAGGCCGCCTCGTGGATAGCTATGTGCGTACCTTGCTCTGTCGACATAGCTACGGGTGTAGCAACACCACAGGCGATGATATCACTATTATGACCTGCCGAAGTATGCATATTCTCAGGTGTGATGCCACTAAGCGGCGTGTGCATATAGTCGAACTCAGCATCATCGTCGCTGCCCGCCATCCAATGTGCTGCATAGTCGCCTGCCATACGGAACTCTGTATGCTCACGCGTGATATTGGCACTGCCCTCGCCCTCGAGCCTATAACGCAATCCGAGTCCATCGTTATGGAGTCGCATCTCGACCTTGAGCTCTGCACCATCTACTGATGCAAGAGTCACGCACATAGCATTATAGTAGTCGCGAATCTGGGCAAACTGACCCCAAACAGGCTGCCACACATTGTCGCTCGACGAGTGCTCGACATCGACTACTCGAAGGCCACTTGCAAACTCACGCTCGAGGGTCTCGATACCCAGACGTGAAGGCTCGACAATGGTCTCATCATCGAACACGAGCGAATAGGTGGGCACACCCTCGCTTGTAAGATTAAAATCCAACTTGATACGACCATCGGGCGAACGTAGCGTCATCTCATCACCACACGACACCAACAATACAAGGGTCAGCAGAGTAAAAACCAATCTCTTCATAGCTACATAGATTATCATTTAAAAACAAAGGTAGGAAAATTTCTTGAAAATCTCCCTACCTTTGAATAAATATATCACTCTACCCTACTCGAGCACCGCCATTGCCCACGCGGTATTGCGCCACGCAGCCGCAGTCTCGGGGCACTCCGACTGCACGATGTAGCACGAAAGGCCACAAGAGCGGTTGAGCGTATAGGTCTCAACATCTTTGCCTGTAGCCGTCTCGATATAGCTGGTGTGACCACTATATAGCACCGCCTTGTCGAGAGCCTTCTCAAATGCTGTGCTATTCTCCGTACCAAGCTCTACGTAGTGCAGAAGGTCGAAAAATAGGTGGTAGTCAAAGGCATCGTAAGCCTGAACGCTATCGACATCTACCTCGCCCATCTCTGACATAACCACGTGCATAGCCTCAGCAAGGGGCTCAAGCTCAGCACAATCGACAAGCGCTACGATACCTGAAGACTCTTTGTAGTACTCCATATACTCCTCGCAGATAGCCTCAAGGCTGTGATCGTCATACTCAAAGAGCATAGGAATCATAGTCTCATAGGGGAAACCTGCACCAAGCACCTCAGCGGCAGATGCTACGATATAGTCGGCCGAGTTACGGAAGTCGTACAAAGCCTCGACATTGCCCATAAAGCAGGCATCAAAAATGATGTAGTCGTAGTATGTATCGCTCAAAGCATCGACAAGATCCTCAACCTCCATACAGTCGTAGTCGTCCTGACCATAGAAGAGAGGCTCTGCCTGAGGCACATTGCTGCGACTACCCTCGCCCAGAAGATAGACATCGTAGAGATCGGAAGGCACCCAGCCACCACCGTGCGACGAGAGGATAAGACCATAGCTGTCGGCAGGTGCCTCCTGCTTAACCTTAGCCAAAACGTCACGCACAAACTCCTTGTCGACAGTCGAAATCGAGGTATCATACTCCTCTACGAGGCGCTGCTTGGCCATACCATCGCTCATATAGAGCTCCGTGAGGCGGGTATAGTTGCCTCTATCGTAGAATACAAAGATGCGGAAGTCGCCCTCAGGAACATCGTAGTATGCTGCGAGGATACGCTGAAGGTTAGAGTCCATAAACTCTGCAAGGCCGTTGTTGCCCTGCATAAAGATTGTTAGCGTATGGCTCTCAGTAAGCGGCTGTGGCAACTCGGGCTGTGGAGGCTCGGGCTCGGGCTCAGGACCTGGTTCAGGCTCAGGAGCACAAGCCACAAAGAGATGCATAAGCACTGCAACAAGCGCAAGAAGCGCAGTATAGATTCGTCTCATAAAATGTAAATAGATATTAGTTTATCTTCTCATCTGTCACACGTGCAAAAGTGTTAAACTTGATGCAAGTACAAAGGTAAATTAATTTTTTATATTGACAATCTATTTTTAGAAAAAACCATTTAATAAATATTATCAACAATTAAATAAAAATATTTTTTAATGTTTTTTTAGGCATAATATTTGTTTTTTCGCCTTTTTTATCATACTTTTGACAAGCAAATAAGAATAAATTATTTATCAAAAAAGCCAATTAACATAAAATTAGAATAGTTTACTAATGTGGCAAATTGTCCAAATTTTGCTAACACGCTGTAAAACAGAGAGAAACAAAACTAAAACAAACTAACGAAAAAGAATAAATGTCTATGAGAACAAATCTTCACTTAAAAATCGTTGCTATCCTCGTGGCAATATTTGCTGTAGTGGCTTGTAACAATGATCTGCCACCACAGGATCGTCCAAAAAACGACCGTCCTCTATGCCACGTATGGGTTGAGGCGACGAGTATTACCGACACGACGCTTGAATTTAACATCACCTCAGAGCAGGCCGACGAGGTGTGCTATATCTTCTGCCAGAGCAGCGAGACTGTACCAAGCCGCGAGACTATCTTGGCTGAGGGCACAGAGGTAGAGGCTAATGGTGGAGAGGCTAACGAGGGCGTAGTGGTTAAGTTCGAGGAGCTTACACCTGCGACCAAGTACACCCTTCACGTTGTTGCGAAGAATAGCACAGATGTGGTTTATGCCTACCAGGAGGCTGAGACCGAGGATGCTAAGGCGGTTCAGGAGCCTACAATCGAGATATCTGTGGGTGAGATTGGCGATACAACGGCAAAGTTCACTGTTACAACAACTAACGCAACAAATGTTAAGTATTGCGTCTACGATCTATCGCGTGGAAATCCCGATGAGCTAATCTCGACTGAGGAGGTATTAGAGACAGGCACTGCTATCGAGGCTAATGCTACTGTAGAGGTTGAGCTTACAGACCTCGCCTCTGGCAAGGAGTATGAGGTTGTCGTTGCAGCAGAGGGCGAGGGTGGCACCGTCGTAGATAGTAAGACATTTACTACCACACTCCCTGCACCTACTCTTACAGCCTCACTTACTGAGGATATTGGCTACGACTATGCAGTATTCACTCTCTCGGCAGAGAACGTTGCTGAGGTTAAGTATGTATGCATCAAGGCTGGCTCGCGCGATGTTACTGCTGAGCAGGTTTTGAAGAATGGCACAGTAGTAGAGAGTGGCAATGTGAAGATTGAGGATCTTAGCGAGGAGACTGCCTACGAGGTATATGTTGCGGCTAAGGGACTCGACGAGAGTGTTGTAATGGCTGATGTCCTAACATTTACTACAACAAAAAATATCATCGTCTATAATCTAACTGAAAGTCTTAACGCAAGCTCATACTCTTATAGTAGCACAAACTACTTCCTCACCTTTATTGACGAGAAGCAGGGATATACGCTCTATGTTGACTTCTACACTACCGAGGAGCTCGGCTACCTACCATCGGGCGATTATCTACTTGCAGGTATGAATGGTGGCGAGATTAGCACTGCCTACACACGCTTCTTGTTCACCCCTACTGATACCGTTGGCTCAACATTTAGTAGTGGTAGCGTCAATGTTGTGGCATCGCCCAACGAGGAGACTCGCGAGGTGTACTATGAGATAGGTGGCACTTTCTACTTCAGTGATGGTAATTCGGTGGCTTTGAGCTACGAGGGCCTTATCTCTGGCATCGAGCTTCCTGAGATTGTTGAGGGGGCTCCCGAGGGTGCTCACATCTTCGAGGTGAAGGAGTCTATTCAGCCAACACGCTACACAGGCAACGTCGTGCCAGGTGAGTACTATATTAAGTTTACCGATAGTGATGGTGGCGAGTTCCGTATCGACCTTATGCTCGATCCTGCAACTTGCGACAATGGCAACGCTCTGCTCCCAACAGGAACATATACAACCGAGCAGTTTAACCTCTCGTACACCGACTTTGTGACATACCGTCCATCATACAAAACTTGGAAGTTTACTGCTATAGAGATGGATGTTGTCACTGAGGGTGACATACACACAATCACCGTCAATGCCACAATGGAAAATGGTGGCGAAACTAAGCCATTCTATATGAAATGGAGTGGTGAGATCAAGGTTCAGTAATTAACTTAAAACTTTAATACACAATGAGAAGACTTTTTAACATATCAGCATTGGCGCTTGCCGCTTTGTCGCTTGGAGTGACATCGTGTGAGCCTGACACACCTATTGGCCCTGAGTCAAAGGCCCCAACAGTAAAGCTTGAGGTTAATGACGTGCGTACTAATGAGGTTGACTTTACCATTACTACAACCGATGCCGAGGAGGCTTACTACTACTGCGTAGCAGGCACCGAGGAGGCTACTACAGAGATAATCAAGAGCGAGGGTACAAAGGTCACAAATGAGGCAAACACCTTGACAGGCCTTGAGACCGAGACCGAGTATACGCTCTACGCCTTGGCTCTAAATGGCACAAACGAGGCCCTTGCAAAGCAGACATTTACAACCCTTGCTGAGCCAGAGCAGCCATTCGATGGTTACGAGCTTAACAAGTTCATCTCGGCCGTTTATCGCAACGATAACGATGCTTTGGCTGGCAACTATGAATTTACCTTTGGTAACACCACAGAGCTTGGCTGGGAGGGTGATGTTCAGGTATTCATCGACCTCTACAACGTGGAGGATAGCGATCCGCTCAACCCTGTTTTGCCAAATGGCGTATACGAGCCAAACACCGACTACTCTCCATTCACCTACAACCCAGCGAACTCCTATGTAGATATCGTTGTTGAGGGTGGCGAGGTTGTCTCAACACCTATTCTTGGTACTGTTACCGTTGAGCGCACAGCAGCCACATATACAATCACAGTCGAGGGCACACTTATGCTTCTTGGCGATATGGAGTTCTCGGCACGCTACACTGGCCCTATTCAGTTTGTTCAGGGTGGCACCTCGGCATACGAGTTCTTCGAGGAGGATGTAACTGTTGACTTCGACGAGGCACAGGTGCGCTACTGGGGCAGCTGGTTCTACCCATTCTGCGACGACTTGGGTATCGAGATGTTTGATGGCACATTCGACGAGAATGGCTCATTGCAGCGTGGCTACTACCTCCACCTTAGCCGTGTGTTTATGCCTAAAGCAGAGGACTACAACGCAGAGTACATCCCTGTCGCTCCTGGCGAGTATCATATCACTGAGTCGGTGCTCGACACTATCTACTCTTTGCCATACCTCTTTGATATGGGCTCTATTACCGACTACTTCGGTGATAAGTACTTCACAGGCACATATTTGCAGTATATCGAGAATGGTCAGATTAAGAAGGTGGGCCTTGTTACTGATGGTAGCTTCACCGTGGAGCAGAATGGTCAGAGCACAAAGATTGTTATGAACTTTGTAACCGACAATGGCACCAAACTCTCGTTGAGCTTCGACGGAGAGATGGCATTTGGCAACTTCAACGACAATGACGAGAGTATGTCGCCACGTCCTTGGACAACACTCGATGCTGACCACACATACAACTTCCCTGAGGGTGCTATGGGTAGTGCATTCTGCCTCGGCGAGATTATGAAGCCTGGCTTCGACAACTGGATGTTGATGATCTACGCCACAAATGATGAGTATCCTGATGGTTATGGCGATATGTTCACCACAGAGTTTATCGTTAAGACTGGAGGCTCACGCTCATCGTTCCCAACAGGCACATACAACGTATCGTTAGATGTTGCAGACCACACAATGTTTTCAGGTATCGTAAACTATGGTGGCACCATTCTCTTTACGTGGTATGGCGATTTGACACCTGATGCTGAGGGCTACTCATCGGAGACTGCACCTATTGCTGATGGTACCGTAACTGTTGAGGATGCGGGCAATGGTGACTACCGTTTCGTATTCGACCTTACAGACGACGGTGGCAATAAGGTTACTGGCGAGTGGACAGGTAAGGTCGCTGCACAGGATATTAGCGACGCAATGTCAACATCTTCACTCTCAGCTCCAAAGCCACTTGCACTTCGCAAGTAATCACCTCAAACTTAACGAATTAGGGATTGTCCGATTGGACAATCCCTAATTTTATTCTATTACGTCGAATAGCTCCTCAAAGCTGTCGATGACGTAGTCTGCACCAGCTGCCTCGAGCTCCTGACGCGAGGCGTTGCCATAGCTCACGCCTACGCTTGATATAGAGGCGTTGCGAGCCATATGGATATCTACAGGCATATCGCCCACAACAAGGGCCTCTGAGGGCTTAAAACCGAGCATAGCGAGCGTCTTGAGCAGAGCCTCGGGGTGTGGCTTATGGTTCTCAACACTATCAGAGCCAAGAACAAGGCTAAAGTAGTCTTCAATACCCATACTCCTAATAAATAGCAAAAGTGAGGGTGACGAACGTGACGAGGCAATGGTCATCGCCACGCCAAGTTCTCGAAGACGCTCGAGCGTAGAGGCAACACCCGGAAAGAGCTTAGGTATAGACTCCTCGATACTGCGATAGAAGATGTCGCGATAGTGCTTAACGCAGGCCTCTGCCTCGCCATAGCTCATCGAGGGATACATCGAGCGGAAGCTATCGAGGAGTGTGAGGCCTATTGTGGCAGCACACTCAGTCTCCGAGCGAAGTTCGAGGCCTCGCTCACGCATAGTAGCTTGAAGCGTAACGACAATATTGTGACGGGTATCGCCCAATGTGCCGTCGAAGTCGAATATTACAAGACGTGGTTTCATACTACAAAGCTACAACAATTCAAGAAATAAACAAAGAGGGCTGCTCAGCTTTCGCCAAACAGCCCACTTACATAGCAATATAAGCTTAGTAGATAAGCTCAAAATCATCCACAAGCATCAAACTCTTGGTCGAACCGGTGAAGTAGTCACCAAAGTGTGAGCCTGTGCAGATGATGATAAGGTGCGTAGGAATCTCAGATGTTGAGCGATAGTCAAGCGGAAGTGTGAACTCCACCCAGCCATCGGTAGACTCGCTGAAGAGCATCTCTCCAACACCGATAACATCCTTGCCTCGAGGGTTGAAGAATGTGCTTTCATCCTGCGTATTTACCACCACAGGGCAGTCTGCACTACCGCCATACTCGGCAGCTGTCCAGTTACCCACGGCAACGAGGATCTGACCCTCATCAGCATCACCCTTCTTAAGCTCAGGACGTGCAGATGGAATCTTACCCACCTCGTCGATAGCACCGCAGTTGTACTTAACCCAACCGTGAAGAGCCACAGGGCGTGCCACACAAGGACGACCAAAGTTAACAAGGCCATTTGTACCTACAAGGCCACCAAACTCACCAACGAAGAGGTTACCTGCAGCGAACTTGCCAAGACCCATAAGCGACGCCTTCTTAGACTGTAGCGACGCAGCATAACTACCCTCGCTACCTGGACGAACATCTTCTGAAGGCTCTGTGAGTGTAGTACCAGCCAAAGCAGCACCGTCGTTACCAGTGTTCCAGAATGGAGCAGAGTCGGCAAGGAACGGATAGACAACATTATTGGATGTTGACCACTCCTCGAAGCCAGCATTAGGGAGCTCGAAAGCGGCCTCTGTCTTAGCCATAACCACCTCGGTGACATTCTCGCCCGAGTAGGCAACAACCTCATACTCAGTCTCGGTCTCAAGACCCTCTACACAAGCTGTAAAGCTTCCGCCATCGACATTGACACCCTCAACCTCAATCCACTCATCGACACCAGCCTTGCGATACTTGAAGCCGAGATTTGAGTCGGCACGGCCATTGGCATAGAGCCATATACGCTTAGCCCACGCATCTACTGCAGTGAACTCCACCTCGACATCACGCTGCTCGATACGCAGAGTCCAACGCTCAGTAATATCACCGTGGTAGCTCACATCAATATAGCGAGCTGTCTCAAGGAAGTTAGTCAAGTCACCAAACTCAAGCGAGTAGGTGGTAATATCGCGAGGACCGAGCTTGAGAGCCGACACAACGACGTTCTCAAGGTCGAAATCCATTGGCACATAGGCCGTAGCGATATGGTTTTCAGCGTCGATAATCGACTCACCAATCTGGCCATCGACCTTAAAGTAACGCTCAACAGTCTGCTCTGCAGAGATTGTCCACTCGTAGGTTTGATACAACGACAGCTCAACATAGAGCGGAGTACGCATATCGAAGACTCCGGGGAAGTTAACCGACGAGGTAGCACCCTCCGAGAGCTCAACATTTGTAATCTTCACCTTGCGAATATCCGTAGTCTCCTCGAGCTCGAGCTTCACACTCTTTGACGTTGCGTCGATGCTGGCAGGCGACTTCAGACCATCGGCCTCAAGCTTTGTGATTTCGAGCTTGATGATAGGATAAGGGATATCGTTCTCGATACAGCCCACTACAAAGAGAGTAGCGATGGCCACAAACAAATATTTAAAATACTTTATCATAGCCAATTACTTCTTTTTGTTCCACAAATGTGCCACAAGGCCAATCTGAATATCGGCAAGATTGAGCTTAAACGACAATCCTGCACGGTCACGACGACCAATCTCATTGCCAGAGATGTCGAACTGGCGAATGTTGTTGTAGTAAAGACCACCAACACCTACCGTAACAGTGAGACACACCTGCGGGAAGACATAGACACCCAAGCCAGGGTTGAAGTTTAGGCGTGCTGCAAGGTTGCGGCTGTCACTACGCTCACCGCCGCTCCACATTGTTGTAGTGCCGCTCTTGAAGAGTAGCTCTGCCTCCATAATAACACCCACAATACCACGACGATCAAGACCAATATAGTTTCGATGAAACACCGACCACATAAAGTTCTCGTTGCGTAGTCTTAGGTCTGAAATACCAATGTTCTCCATATCGGCAATAAGGCCGAGGTTGACATCGGCATTGCCAAGATTACCATCAATAAGCTCGTAACCAAAGCGAAGACCTGCAGCGAGGTTATCGCGATATGAGTAGGCAAAGAATGGCTTAACGGTAGCCTGGTTAAGGCTAAGGTTAATATTGTCCAAGAGGAGCATAATATCGGCATCCTGCGACGAGAGGCTACCGTACGAGGCTGTAAGACCAAGCATATACTCACCCTTATAGACAAACTTATTGCGGTCGATATTACGATCTATACGCTGGCGTGTAGGGAGGAATCGTCCCTCTCGCTCGACGGCCGAATCTTTAGCCACAGTCTCGGGCTCTACATTCTGAGCATTTGCTGCGAAGAGCGATAACGCAGCAGCGAGGAGTAAAAGTGTATATTTTCTCATAGTGCTGCGATTTTAAAGGTAGAACGACATACCAAAGCCCACAGAGAGTAGGTTTAGCTTAAAGTTTGTATCAATCTGCTTGATATCAGCCTCGAAGATCTGGTTCTTGACCTGCTTAGAGCGTTCGAAGCCGACACCCAAGACACCAATCGAGAGCTCAACGGCAACATCATTAGTGACAAATGCCACGATACCAGGCTGCAGAGCAAGCTGAGCACCAAACTGACGTGCATACGTACCACGATAGTCCTGCATACCGTCGATAACGTTTGTCTCGGCTACAGCCTTTGACTGACCACCCGACAAGTTGAGCTGCACCTCTGCAAAGAAGGCGAAGCGGTTGCTGTGGCCAAGCGGGATGTATGGACGCCAGAAGAGCGAACCAACATACGAGTGCTTGAGCTGGTGGAACATATCGATCGTAAGCTCAGCCCCTGATACAGACAACGCTGCGTTGTCGATAGCAAGCAGCGAGCGAGAGTATCCAAAACGGACACCTACGGCCATATTTCGCCAAGGAGCATAGGCCAACATAGGACTCACGTTTACGGTATAACCTTTTGAGTATATGTCGTTAATGAGCGTAAATTTATAGTTGCTATTGCGGTGTGCCGAGAATGAGGCAGTGCCACCAAAAATCCACTGACCTTTGGGCACAAAGCAGTCGTCTGAGACGAATCCACGCTGCTCACGAGCCTGTGTAGAAGTGAGTTGCTGAGCCTCAGTTGCAACTGACTCTTCCGCGACCACCACATCGCTCTGCTGGGCAAAGCTCGAGAGCGAAGCAACGAGCAAAAGTAGTGTTAAATAAAATTTCTTCATCTAATAAATGTATTGAGATAGTGGTGTCAAAAGCCACCACTATCTCTCATATTACTAATAGTTTAGTACAATATCATCGACATACATCCACGAGCTTGTTGAGCCACAGAAGTAGTCACCATAGCCAGAAGGTGTGAACGACACAACAATCTTCTTAGGCTTAACGCTCTTCATACTCTCAACATAGGTGATGTCGATAGTCTCCTGGGTCCACTCGGCACGTGAGTCCGAGCCACTGATATAACCATAGCCAATAACACCTGGTGTATTACCCAACTGGTCAACCTTGAGGAAAGTACTCTCATCCTTAGTGTTTACCGAGTAGGTAGTACCATCGGTGATAATCACCATAATAGTATATATATCGTTGCCCGATGCGTGTGAACCCTGATCGATAGGACCCTCATTGTTCTTCATCCAGAACGATACGCTCTTAGGCTTTGCGGTGAATGTAAAGTCACGACCGAAGGTTACGATACCATCCATACCATTCAAGGCAAATGTACCAGTAAAGAGGTTACCTGCAGCGAACTTACCGATACCAAACACTGATGCAAACTGCGACTTGAGGTAAGCCGACTGAGTACCTATTGAACCAGGGCGAACATCCTCAGATGGCTGTGTAAGTGTAGCACCTGCCATATTACCACCCTCGTTACCTGTGAGCCAGAATGGAGCATCACCAGAGCCATAAGGCAAATACCAAGTAGGCTTGCTCCAACGCTCCATATCGCCATTAGGCAACTGAGCACCTGCAGGAGTTACAACAGAGAGTGGCTTACCTGAGTCTAAGCTATCTACAACAAGCTTATAAGAGTAGCTCTTATCGGCAGAGAAATCCTCGCAAGAAGCTGTATAGACACCATTACCCGTAGCTTCGGCACCGAGTTCGTTCCAGGTTTCACCATCATCAGCAGAGTATGCAATCTTAACAGACGTAGCTGAGGTATTGAGAACATTAGCCTTGAATGTAGCAGTGCCAAACCAGAGGTCATAGTCGGCAGCAGTCAATGGCAACACACCCTGCACCTTATAAGCAACACTCTTTGTCATCTTACCACCATCGACATCCTCGATATGGAACTCAAGAGGTTTATTACCACCAGCAATAGCACTAAAGAACAAAGCCTCGATAGTGAGAGTATATGTCATATCGTCGGTCTTCGCAAGAGTTACACCCGCAGGAGTAGAGTCCAAGAGGTTGTACTCAACACCATCAATCGACATAGTCAGTGTGTTGATAGCGGCCAACGATGAGATGTTATAAGTACGATCTACTATTGAGAGCTGCTCCTCACCGATATCGAAGCCGTCGCCCAAGATTGTTGGATCTGGGCTGAAGATCATAGTATCCTCATACTCCTCAATCGACTCATCGACAGTAGCCTCAAATACGAGGTTACCCGGAGCATCCTTCGAGTACTTGAGTGTGATTGTGTACTTTGCTGCTGGCTTAACATTCTCGATAAGGCCCTCCTTAATGATCTCGCCCTCAACAGGGTGAGTACCCTCGAAGTGCCAGTAGAGTGATGTCTCACCCTCAGGCATCATAACATAACCCTCGCCAGTCTCTGTGTAGGTCAACGAGAGGATATCGCCGGTAGCGATTGCTGCAGCATCATAAGATTCTGCGATTGCAACAGTTGTGAAGTAGCCCTCAGAGAGCTTCTCGGCAACTGTAGCGTCGTAGTTCACAGCCACTATTGTAGACTGAAGCTTACAATTAACTGTCACAGGGGTTACAGCACCAGCCTTGACAGCAAACTCGCTCTGACCCACATAGTACTTAGTATCGAACGACACCGCCTGCTTCTCGCCCACCTGAACCTTAGCCACGTAGTCACCCTCGAGCAATGCGAGGTACTCTGGGACATCGGCCATAGCTTCGTAGCGACGCACAAGGCTCTCCTCGTCGTTCTCAACTTTATAGATCTTAACAACTACATCCTCCAATGCAGCATCTGCCTGCATTGCGATGCCGAGACGCATAGCACCCTCTCCAGTTGCAAGCTCGACACTCGAATCTATATCCTTTGAGCAAGATGCAAGAACAAGCACCGTACTCAACAGCATAATAAGCTTTTTCATAGTCATAATCTCCTATATTTTAATTATGCTACTCAAAACGCATCATAACGGTCTTGGTTGTAGCGTTACCCTCCATATCGGTTACGGTCATCACGAAGTCGTGGTCACCAGCACCAAGCATATCGAGCACACTGAGGAACTGTGTAATATTGAGCTGATCCTCTGAAATCAATGTCTGGTTGTAAACCTGGTCGCCAACAGGGAAGCCGAGGTTAGAGAGTGATGCGAACATCTCGGTTGAGTTAACAAGGCTGAACTTAGCAGCAAGACCTACAGCCTGCAACTCCTCAGGAGTCAAAGCGTTTGACACGATCTCAATCTCGAAGTCCTTGATAGCCAAAGGTGCAGTGACGCGAATCATACAAGTGTCACCTGTCTTGATTGTCTGACGCTTGTCGATATCGTAGCCCACCCACTGAATCTGAGGAGCAACATTCTGGCCATACTTGATTGTGAGCACTATAGTTGTCTCAGCACCGATAGTGTCAACAGCAGTAATCTCAAATGTGTGAGTACCCTCATATGCCCTGAGCATATCAGTCTGAGATGCGAACTTAAGGCGAGCCGATGTAGCACCCTTAACATCGGTTGGATAACCCATCATCTTAAGAATTGGAGCAGAAGTTGAAGGGTTGCACAAGTCCTCCTCAATAGCCATAATCTGAGAGTATGCATTTACGAAATCTGCATTATCAGAGGCTGCCTTAACAACGAGTGACTTGAGTGGAGACTTAGCCACTACATCGATGTTGATGCTACGTGTGAAGTTACCCTCTGCATCGAACATATCGTCGGTGAGCTCAAATGCCTCGTTGAGGTCGTGACCCTCCCAAACGATTGCAGGAGCATCTGTATCATCTGGAATAACCTCCTCCATCATCATTGCCGAAGTGTCGAAGGTAATCTCCTCGTCATATGTCCAAGTATCGCAAACGATACCGATTGTTGCAGTACCATCGGCTGCGTGCTGAACAACAACGTTGATCTTACGCCACTGAGCAGCCTTCACGCCCTTGATCTCGTTAGTCATAGCGATATCCTTAGTCTCGCCCTTATAGCGGCAGCTGAATGTGAGCTTCAAGGTGTTCTCCTTAGCAATTGGCTTGAAGAAACCTGCACGCTCCTCAGAATAGGCATACTCCAACGAGTTTGTACCAAGCTCTACAGTCATCTTAGTGTAGTCGGGATCTACCTGCTCCTGAAGGTCGGCAGAGTAGGCCACAGTAACCTTGATGTTTGCGAGTTTACAAACAAAATCACTTACGGTAGTTGTCTGCTTACGGGTGATGATAACCTCCTGCTCAGCTGAATATACAGGGCTATCCCAGTCAGCATCAACCATTGCCGATGACGACATAGCGATTTTATAGACACCCTGCTCCAGGGCTATAGGCTCATCTGGAAGCTCACGATACTTAAAGCTTTTAACCTCAGCACCCTTGTTATCGGTAATCACAACATCAAAATCGCTGATATCAACACCCTCAGCACGAGTCGACGACTCTATATTCTCGGTATCCTCCATTACTGATGCCTGCATACCCTCGAGCGAGAGGTAGCCGATATTATCCTTAACTATAGCGTTAGGATCGACATAGTCGACCTTCTCGTGGCTACAAGAGCCGAGGGCAAGGATTGTTGCCACTGCGAGGCTCATAAATTTTACTACTGATTTCATATCTTTAGCTTGATTTTACTGTGCATTATCATTTAACTCTTGCTCAATGTCGATCGACTCCACAAGAGTTTCGTTGAGTGTGATGTTGAGTGTGGCACTACCAGCCTTCTCAACATCGAACTTCACGGTGTAGAGGGTCTGAGCTGCAACGCTCTCTGGCTTGTACTCTGGCAATGTTACCACAACACCCTCAGCACCCGACTGTGCTGACTGCTTAGTGGCAGTACCGATGATTGTAAAGCTCTCTGGAGCGATGAACAACAACTTGTCCTGAGCTGTTACGTCAAACTCGTTACCTGCAGCTGTAGTGAGCTTTAGAGAGTGGCCACCCTCAAAGTATTTCTCAAAATTCTCGGTTGTCTCGACCTTGACAATAGCGTTAGCGATTTTCGCTGTAACAGAGACATTCGTGTTCTTACGAGCATCGACAATAAACTCCTCGCTACCCTCGAATGCCACCTTCTGGAAACCCTCATCAGCGATGTCGCCAGCTACGACAGTAGCCTTGAACGTGCCATTGTGCAGGTAGTTATCCTCGTTAAACTCAGCGATAGACTCATACTCTGCGATGTAGGTGTGTCCTACACCTTCGATCTTAAGAGCAAAATCGGCCGGCTCGGGGGTTGTGCAGTCGATTTCAGCACGAGTTTCAACAACCTCTTGCGATGTCTCAAGGCTAATTGTTACTCGACCCTTGCCCTGCTGCTCACCCTGAGCAACCTCATCGGTACAAGCCGAGAGGCTCAACGCCAAGAGCGAAGCAAATGCAAAAAACTTTTTCATAATTAGTTGATTTATTTTAATTTATATCGATTTAAAACTATTTTGCAATCGAAAGCTTGATGTTGTCGATATAGACATTGATCTCAGTATTACCAATGCCATCAGCAGTCTTAATTGTTGGGTAGAAGCAGATTCGAGAGTCGCTCGATACTGCGAACTCAGTGCTATATGTTGGGAATGTAGCACCAAAGTCATCGGCACCTGCTGTCTCGGCCAATGCCTGCTCATACCAAGTGGTACCAAAGTCAGCAAGCGTAGTAGTGTAGTTCGAACCAAGACCGGCAGTACCTGTAGGGATACCATCGATAGGATTGTTTGCATTGGTATGAGTAGCGACAGCGATACCAGCCTCAGTAACTGCAAGCGAGCTGCTTGTATGGCGGTTCAACGCAGCATCAAACTGCAACGAAACATTAACACTCTTACCTGGCTTAATACCTCGCGAACCATCCCAGAGTAGAGGTGTGTCCATACGTCCGTGGTGCGACGACGCAAAAGAGATGAGAATCTTCACACACTGGCGACGTGCATTGATTCGCATAGCACCTGGCTTAAGCCAGTAACGAGCTGCATTCCAACCATTTGTTGGTATTGCACCATCCAACGACTTACCTGGCTGCTCACGCTCATTCGATGAGTAATCGTTGTTACCATAGCTCTCAGACTCCGCTACATTCTCGAAGTTCTCGAACAGAAGGTAAGGAATATCTACAGGAGCAATATTATTTGAGAAGTATGGTTTTAGCTCGCCCATATTGACCTTGTTCTCGACTACGGTGTTCTCGGTGTCGAAGACAAGAGTCCAATTTGAGTTGTTGTAAGGCGTTGTGTCGAACTCACCGTAATACTCCCAAGTGTAGCGATTCTCGGCATTGCGGTCGTAAGTACCCATATTAGTACCATTGTGGTCGTAGAGAGTGAAGAAGTTGAAATCCTCGCCGAGGTGGTTCTCTCCAATAGAGAAGTTGAAGGCTGTGTACTTCTCAAATGGAGGCATCGCCATACGGATAGGTGTCACGTGGCCACGCTGGAACTCTCGCTCAAGATGGTATGTAGCAACCTCCGAACGCTGCTCGAGGCCCACAATCTTGTAGCTCACATCGCCAGACACTATGCCAGGAAGCACAAAGACCCAGATGTCGCTACCCACCTCAAAGCCCTCGTTGCTGCGAACTGTGATGGTATTCGACAAGTTTGAGTATGTAGGCTCACCCTCGGGATTTGTAACATCGAGCGAGATATCGCCCACAACACCTGTAGGGAATGTAATCTCCAAAGAGTAGACCCTATTATCGAAGTTAGAGGCCTTCTCGGGGATTGTGATCTTAAGGGCGTGCATCTGGTGACGCATAATGGTGTTGAGCTCCACCTTCTTGGCTGAGGTGAGGGCCTCTGCCATCACAGGCTCGGCAACCATAATGTCGTTTCCTCCCTCATACTTACCCGACTGCTGAGCAGGTAGTGAGTAGGTAGCCACAGTGCCTTCTACAGACTTAGGCTGCGGATAGGTGAGATAGTAAGTGTACTCTCCCTGGCCCATCGATGGGATGTTTGAGGTGAAGTATGCCTTGTCAAACTCCTCAGAGTAGTATCTGAGCATAAACGAGGTGTTCTCAAAAGTAAAGCTCTCGTCAGCACCCTTAGCCCACACATAGAGTCTGTCGCCAACACTCCAGCGAGTAGTCATACCATCCTCGCTAATCGACGTACGAGTGACATCGCCAGCGAGCTCGAAGCCAACCTCGGTTAACTCAGCAGGAGCATTCGACGCATCCTCGTAAGAGGCACTACACGCACCAAGCACCAACACACATCCAACGATAGAGGCAATCTTTGCAAAAATATTCATAGATAGTCGTTAAAAATTAGTGCACAAATATAAGCCAAAGTTTCTCTTGAACGAAATAAATTCAACGAACACCCCTATTTGTAACACAGAAAAGGACTACCGCACCTTTTTTGCACGATAGTCCTCGTCGTTTTACGATTTTAGTTTAACTATTTAGCTATTTGCTATCTTTTTGCAAATGCCACACCACGCCCTGTTGCCTGCTTCTCGGCTACAGCAGATTTTGCCGCTGGAGCAGCCTCAACATCGGAGTAGCCGCGACCTACCACAGAGCGAGTATTTTCGCCTAAGTAGTAATCGACAAACTCCTGAGCATCACCAGCACCGTCGCGAGTACAGATGAAACGCTCGCGGTAGACAGGACTTGGGTTACCCGCCGTGTCGAATGCCACAGCCGCAATCATCATCTCAACATCCCACTCTCCACGGAAGTAGGCTGGCGACCAATATGCACCAACATTGTAGAGGTTGTCGATAAGCAAATTATCGCTAAACAGCTCAGGATCTTCCAAGCCCTCCTGGTATGTAAAGATTGTATAGAGGTAGCTATCAAACTCGCCTTCGATCTCCACGCTTATAGGCAGAATAACCTGACCCTGGTAGTTACTAAAATAATCGGGGCTGATGGCATAGACCTCATCACCGTCGTAGTAGGCATCGAAACCTGCAGTGATTGTGATGTCGGCAATCACAGCCTCCTCTGTTGTGAAGTAGCCACCCTCACGCATCAAGCCCATATAAGCAAACACATTGGGATTCATTGGTATAATAACAATCTTGTAGTCTGTGTTCGGCGTGAGCTGTGAAAGGCGACTCTCAACCTTACCCTGTGCCAACTCATAGTAGCTAAACTCCCAGTAATCACCATAGTAGTAGCCATTGTATGAGCTCTCGATATAGGCCTTAACCTCCTCCTCAGTAGCATCGGCCTCGAAGACATTCCAATAGTAGTTGATGCTGTAGTCCGAAGGGTTGATCGTAACGCGAGCCTCACGATCATCAATCTCCGAAATCTCGATGTTGTAGATGCAAGCATCTATATCACCAGCCTTGAGCGTTTGAATGTTCTCGCGAGTAATCTTTGTAGTAAGTGTACCCGCCTCGTAGCCAAAGAGTAAGACTGCATACTCCGTATCGGCCTCCATACCGCTAAACGTACCCTCGATATCTCCGTTGAAGATGTAGTTGTAGAGGTATGACGTGCCATAATTTGAAAGTATATAATCAAATATTTCAGCATCATCACGCATCTTGCCAATCTCCTTTACAGGGATAGCAAAGATTGCGTAAGGGTCATCGTTTGTTGTTTTCACCTTGACGTAGAATGTCGACTGAGTAACGTCCGAAATCTCCATCGAGAGCTGATTCTCGGATGCAGGTATCGAGCCAATCGCAAACTCTTCGTACGACACCTCGCTCAGACGCTCGCACTGCTCGTTCCACTTGAAGGCAAAGGCGATATACTTGGTGTTGGCCATACCCTCAAAATCATAGGATGTTGCGAGGTAGTCGGTATTGTACTCAAAGGTCTCAGCAAGAGTGTAGTCCCAAGCTGCGTAGTCCTCAATCATATCGGCAATTACAGCATCTGCTGCCTCGTTGATATCCTTATTGTAGAGTGTCTCGAAATCCTCGTAGGTGATAAGGTTATTGTAGTATGCGACACCCTCGTGCGAAGGTTTAATTGCGATGTGGGCAATAGCACGCTCAACGGCGATATCGAAGTCGAACGTAACGTCATTACCCTGATAAGGTGCCTCGGTGGTGAATGCCTGGGCGTAGATAGATGTAGTCTTTTCACCAGAGGCGTTCATACCGTAGACATATACCACATACTCCCACTCTGGGTCGAGACCTGCCATACGAATATTTGCGTGAGAACCGGCACTCAAGACCGAAGAAAGATACTCCTCGAGCGACACACCTTGCTCCTCTGCCATTGCAATGTAGTAACGCATATCCTCGCTGAAGATATCATCCTCGCTCATATCGTCAAACCACACCTTATCAACAATCTGACCAATCCAAGTGGTATTCTCGTCGAGCGTTGCAACGCTAAATATCACAGCTGTAGCCTCAACATCTTCGACCTTGACAGAGATAGGTGCCTCCCAAACTTTCTGGCTGAGTGTCAACAACTTTTTGTCGCTACCATAGCTAAGTTCAAGTGTTGCGGTGCGAGTCTCAGAGGTGCTATTCATAGCTACAGTAATATCAAAAAACGATGCAGCAACAACATCAACACTAATCCACTCAGCCTCACAAGCCACCTCAAGCGATACGCCCTCCATAGGCTTTGCAATCGAGTAGTTAATACGCAAGGTCTCGCCCTCGGGCAGAGCCTCAAGAGCCTCAACATAGGTGGTAATATTGCTCGAAGTTGTTGCAGGGTCCTTCTCGCACGACACCATCAAAAACGTAAGTGCTACGACAGCTGTCAACGCACTGCGAATAAAAGAAAATAGTTTCATAATATGGTCAAATTAAAAATATAGACTAAAAGGTTCCTAGAGAGGACTTCCAGCCTATAAACAGATTATTTACTCCTCTTTGCCTCGATTACCGAGTCGATATAAGCCTTGATCTTTGGTGCAGGGTCCTCCCAGGTGTCAGGCTTGATGACCTTACCATCCTTAGGGTTGTAGTGAGGCTTGCCATCGGGCCATAGCTTGGCCATATTAGCCTGCTGAACAATCTCGAAGAGCTCGTCAGCCTCGAGACCCATCTCTACCATAGTGCCGAGGGCAAAGTACATAAGATCGATCATAGCATCTGCCTGCTCATAGATATTGTCGGCGATGAGGAACTCGGCAACCTCCTCATTCATCCACTTAGCACGCGACAGAGCACGCTTCTTGTCAATCATCTTAGGCTCTTGGGCCACAGGATGTCCGAACTTGTCGTGAAATTCACGTACGTCGTTCCACTCTTTTTTCATATTTATTTAGGTATTAATATCAATATACGATACAAATATAGGTAAATTTTTCTTTTTTTTGTACCTTTGTGCAAAATTAAAAGGATTTAGAATGGCCATCACAATAAAAGCAAAGTTCAAGTGCAGCTCGGAGCGTATCTCGCAGGTGCCTAAGGACGACTTCAAAGATATCGCCTTCATCGGCCGCAGTAATGTGGGCAAGTCGTCGCTCGTGAATATGCTCACAGGCATCAAGGGCCTGGCAAAGGTGTCGGGAACCCCAGGCAAGACAAAGCTTATAAACCACTTTACTATAAACGATAGCTGGTATCTTGTCGACCTCCCTGGCTACGGTTATGCTCGCGTATCGAAGACCGCACGTGGCGAGTTCTCGAAGATCATCACCGACTATGTACTCAAGTGCCAGAAGCTCCACTTCCTCTTTGTGCTCATAGACTCACGCCTCGAACCCCAAAAAATTGACCTTAACTTTATCGAGCTTTTAGGTCAAAATGGAATCCCTTTTGGTATTATTTTCACCAAAGCCGACAAACTCTCGCAGGCACAGCTAAATCGCAGTATCACAACTTATAAGCGTACGCTCGCGGAGCAGTGGGAGGAGCTCCCACCAATGCTCGTATCGTCGAGCGAGAAGGGCACTGGGCGTGAGGAGATTCTACAGTTCATCGAGACACTACTTACAAATTATTGATAAATTCAGGTCAAAAAAGTTGTTTATTCGGCTTATTTGGCGTAAATTTGTGCTACTTTAACTAACCAAATAAAAATTATGGCGATCCATAAAATTAAATTCTTCGCAGGTCGAGGCTCACGCTACCTCGCTGAGAAAATCGCTGCCGAGTATGGCATTCAGCTTGGTGACTCAGACGTCTTGCAGTTTAGCGACGGCGAGTTCCAGCCCTGCTTCCACGAGTCTATCCGTGGTTGCACAGTCTTTATCATCCAGTCAACATTCCCACCATCAGACAACTTGATGGAGCTTTTGATGATGGCCGATGCGGCACGTCGTGCCTCTGCACACCAGGTTATCGCCGTTATCCCTTACTTCGGCTGGGCACGTCAGGATCGTAAGGATCGTCCACGTGTACCAATCACCGCTCGCCTTGTTGCAAATATGCTTATCGCAGCAGGTGTTCAGCGTGTGATGACAATGGATCTCCACGCCGACCAGATTCAGGGCTTCTTCGACTTGCCAATGGATGCACTCTACGCTTCAGGCATCTTCGTGCCTTACATCCAGAAGTTGCAGATTCCAGACTTGTCAATCGCTTCACCTGATATGGGTGGTGCTAAGCGTGCATCATCTTACGCTAAGCACTTCCAGGCACCTATCATCATCTCGCACAAGGAGCGTGCTAAGGCTAACGTCGTTGGCTCAATGACCGCTATCGGTGAGGTTGAGGGTCGCAACGTCATCATCGTTGACGATATGATTGACACAGCAGGTACCATCTGTATGGCTGCTAATATGCTTATGGACAAGGGTGCTAAGTCAGTACGTGCTGCTGTTACCCACCCTGTGCTCTCTGGCAAGGCTTACGATCGCATCAACGAGAGTGCTATCCAGGAGGTCATCACTACCGATACTATTCCATTGAAGGAGGGCGAGGATTTGTCGAAGTTCACAGTTTTGAGCGTAGCTCCAATCTTTGCCGAGGTTATCGAGCGTGTTCATAACTACAAATCTATCTCATCTATCTTCTACCGATAGTCATCGAGATACAGCATATTTTGGGGCTGGCCTTATGGCTGGCCCCTTTTTTGCTCCAAGATATTTATTATGTAGCAGCAATTATAGAGTAAAAATTTCGAGGTGATAAAATTTTTGTGTAACTTTGTATTTGTCTTTGCCTTTGGATAGGCCAAGATAATAATCTTTACACAACTATGCTTACAAAACTTTTTGGATTCGACCCTAAGACAACCACAATCCGCACCGAGATTCTGGCCGGTATCACCACCTTCCTCACAATGTCTTACATCTTGGCAGTTAACCCCGCTATGTTCTCAGATTTGGAAGGTATGCCCCCAGGTGCAGTATTCACCTCAACAGCCCTTGCGGCCATCATCGGCTGCTTTGTGATGGCTATATGGGGCAAGCTGCCATTCGGTCTTGCTCCAGGTATGGGTCTCAACGCCTTCTTTGTCTACACCGTATGTATGGGTATGGGCTACTCGTGGCAGTTTGCACTAACGGCCGTCTTTATTGAGGGTCTAATATTCATCGTGATGACCATCACAAACATCCGCGAGGCTATCGCCAATGCCATACCTCAGAACCTACGCTACGCCATAGGTAGCGGTATTGGCCTCTTCATCGCCTTCATCGGTTTGAAGAATGGCGAGGTTATCGTCAACAGCGATAGCACCCTTGTGGCTCTTGGCGACATAACATCGGGCAATGCCCTACTAACGCTCATAGGTATACTTATCACCGGTGCACTCTATGCCCGCAAGGTACCAGGAGCGATGCTTCTGGGTATCCTAATCACAACATTTGTCGGCATTCCATTTGGTGCAACAAAGCTCAACGGCATAGTATCGCTCCCCGACTCTATAGCCCCTATCTTTATGCAGTTTGAGTGGGATAACATCTTCTCGCTCGATATGTTGGCTATTGTGTTTACCTTCCTCTTTATCGACCTCTTCGACACTATGGGTACGCTCATTGGCGTGAGCACGCGTGCCAATATGATTGATAATAAGGGTCGTATTCCACGCCTTAACCAGGCATTTATGGCCGATGCCATCGCCACAACTGCAGGTGCTATGCTCGGCACATCGACCACAACAACCTATGTTGAGAGTGCTTCGGGTGTGGCTCAGGGTGGTCGCTCAGGTCTTACAGCCTTCGTTGTGGGTTGCTGCTTTGCCGTAACACTCCTTTTCTCACCGCTCTTCCTCTCGATTCCTTCGGCTGCAACAGCTCCAGTATTGGTTCTCGTTGGTCTGCTGATGATTGAGCCTATTCGCAACATCAACTTTAACGACTACACAGAGTCTATCCCAGCCTTCATATGCATCATTGCTATGCCTTTGACCTACTCTATCTCTGATGGTATATTGATGGGTATGATTGCATATGTGGTGCTCAATGTCTTGTGCTGCAAGTTTAAGAAGATTACACCTACGATGTATATCTTAGCAATTCTATTTATCCTTAAATACCTGCTCATATAGGCTCGGGTATAGGTTTTGCTCTACAGAGAAAAAAGAGTATATATGACAGAGATCAAAACAATAGGCATACTCACCTCAGGAGGCGATGCCCCAGGTATGAATGCTGCAATACGTGCCGTTACACGTGCCGCAATATATAATGGCTACCGTGTGATGGGCATCAAGCGTGGATACTACGGCTTGGTGTACGACGATATCGAGGAGTTCACAACAAAGTCCGTGAGCAACATAATTCAGCTTGGTGGCACAATACTCAAGACTGCCCGTTGCAAGGAGTTTATGACCATTGAGGGTCGTGCCAAAGCCTACGACAATATGCGAAAGGCGGGCATAGATGCCCTTGTAGTTATTGGTGGCGACGGCTCGCTGAGTGGTGCACGCATCTTTGCCAGCGAGTACGACATACCCATTGTTGGCCTTCCAGGCACCATCGACAACGACCTTGGTGGCACCGACCACACCATTGGCTACGACACGGCACTAAACACCATTGTCGAGGCTGTAGACAAGATTCGCGACACGGCAACAAGCCACGAACGCCTCTTCTTTGTAGAGGTTATGGGCCATATGGCGGGATATCTCGCACTCAACGGTGCTATCGCATCGGGAGCCGAGGCTGCCATAATCCCCGAGAGAGAGACCGAGCTCGACCAGCTTGCAACACTTGTGAGTCGAGGCTTCCGCAAGAGCAAAAACTCAGCAATAGTGCTTGTGGCAGAGAATCCGGAGACAGGAGGTGCACTCGGACTTGCTCAACGCATCAAGGAGGAGTTTCCAGAGTACGACGCACGTGTGACAATACTCGGACACCTTCAGCGTGGTGGCTCCCCCACTGCTGCCGACCGAATATTAGCCTCACGCCTTGGTGCTCAGGCTATAACAGCACTTGGCGAGGGTCAGCGTAACATTATGATTGGCATCAGAAATGGCGAGGTGGTCTACATACCCTTTGACAAGGCTACGGGACATAAGGCCACAATCGAACAGAGTGACATAGACCTTGTAAAGATTTTATCCATATAACCCATTTTGTCAACTACCCTAAAATGAAGAGACGTGTAATAGGTATCGGCAATGCACTTACCGATATGCTTGTGAACCTTTCTAACGACAATGTTCTTAACGACTTTCAGCTGGCCAAAGGCTCAATGAGTCTTGTCGATAGCCAGCTGCAGAGCGACATATCAAAATCTGTGGCAGGATGCCCATACTCTCTATCTCTTGGTGGCTCAGCAGCAAACACCATACGAGCTATGGCACACCTCGGCATCGAAGTGGGCTTTATAGGCAAGGTCGGCGAGGATGAGACGGGCGATTTCTACGTGCAGGCACTACGCAACATAGGCGTTGTGCCCTATGTCCTACGCAGTGAGGAGGCATCAGGAAAGTGTGTGTCGCTGGTCTCAACCGATGGTGAGCGTACGCTCGTCACACACCTTGGAGCTGCTGCAAGCCTACAGGCAGATGAGATTGACACCGCCGTGTTCGAGGGCTACGACTACCTATACATAGAGGGGTATCTTGTTCAGGACCACGACCTTATACGTTCAACTATCGAGCGAGCTAAGGCCCAAGGGTTAAAGATCGCTATCGACCTTGCGTCGTTCAACGTCGTGGAGGAGAATCGCGACTTTCTACGCGACATTTCAGAGCGTTATGTCGATATCATATTTGCCAATGAGGATGAGGCACGAGCCTTCACTGGCGAGGCAGATCCACACAATGCCCTTGACCACATCAGTGGTATGTGCGAATTGGCCGTCGTGAAGATTGGTATGCGTGGAGCATTGATAAAGCGTGGCAACGAGGTTACGCACGTAGGTATTATGGCAGCTGCCAAGCGTGTCGACACTACGGGTGCTGGAGACTTCTATGCAGCAGGATTTATGGCAGGCCTCTGCTCTGGCCTCTCACTGCGTCAGTGTGGCACATTAGGAGCAATTGCCGCAGGCAAGGTTATCGAGATTGTGGGCACCACGCTTAGCGACAAGGCTTGGAGCGAGATTGAGACTCTTGCCGATAGCGTACGCACCGAACAATACCTGTTCTAAACAACTAACATACAACGAATTGGGGTTGTCCACCACACAGGTGAACAACCCCAACTTATTTCAATATTGATGGTCTATTAATGGCAGCCACCGCAGTCGCAACCATCGCCGCACTCGTGCTCACCGCAACCACCACCGCAGTCACCGCAGCCGCAGCCACCCTGTGAAGCGAGATCCTCAGGGGTTACGTCGCGTACCTCAACAACCTCAACCTCGAAGTTCAAGGTCTTGCCAGCCATTGGGTGGTTGAAGTCCATAACTACTGCCTCATCCTTAACCTCCTTAACGATACCCATCATATGCTGACCATCAGCTGTTGACATAGGAATCTGGCTACCTACGAAGAGGATCTCCTCAGCAACCTTGCCATCCATCATAAATACAGTCTTAGGGAGCTCTACGATAGCCTCAGCGATAGTCTCGCCGTAGCCATCCTTTGGCTCGAGCGTGAAGCTTGTCTTCTCACCAGCACCAAGACCCATAATAGCCTCCTCAAACTTAGGCAAAAGCATACCTGTGCCGCAGATAAACTGCAAAGGCTGGCCTGGCTGTGATTTATCAGCAACAACACCATCTACAGTGAGAGTGTAGTCAACGCTCACCATCTTACTCTTCTCTACTTTCATTTTCGTATAATTTTATTTTGTTAATACTCTAAGTTTTAGGCACCATCTGCCCAAATGCAGTGCAAAGATAAGCAGTTGGTAGTAAGCTACCAAATTTATAACACAAAATTTCGATAATTATTATCTATTGCACTATAAGCACAAAGCCACAGGCCAACAGCGAGCAAAAAAAAATAGCTGCCCGCTGAGGACAGCTATTTTTCATTATAGCAGTTGGTTATGCCCACTTAACCAAAGCGAAGTCCATACGGTGCTCCAACTTGTCGTTTACTGGGAATACACGCAATGCCACGTCGAAGGTACCAGTCTGCTCAGGAGCATAGTCGAGAGCCAAAGTCACCTGGCCAGCCTCAGCTGCGATAACCTCCAAGCGGCGTGTCTCAACGACATTTGCAGCCTGGCCAGCCTCGATCTGAGTAGCCACAACGAGCTCTGCACCGATATCCTCCTTGTTGAGACCTGCGAGGTCGATAGTAAGCTCGAAGTGGTACTTCTTACCTACATACATTGCCTCAGAGTCGATCTCAGCACGCTTAACATCGAGAATAGCAACATTATCCCACGCTGCAGATACCTTACGCTTCCAAGAAGCAATCTCGCGAGCCATCATATAGTTGTCAGCGATGATAAGACGCTTACGATCAGCAAGTTTGTTATAGAAACGCTCCTCGTAGTCGATAAGCATACGGTTAGTTGTGAAGTTAGATGCGATGTCGGCAACACACTTCTTCACTGAGTTAACCCAGCGGTGAGGCACGCCATCCTCTGCACGGTCGTAGTACAAAGGCACGATCTGCTCCTCGATAGTGTTGTAGATCATCTCGGCATCGAGCTCATCCTGGAAACGCTGGTCGGCGTATGTACGCTCCATAGGGAGCATCCAACCAGCACCCTCCTTGTAGCCCTCAACCCACCAGCCGTCGAGAACTGAGAACTGCATAACGCCGTTCATCACACACTTCTCGCCTGATGTACCAGAGGCCTCCAAAGGACGTGTTGGAGTGTTCAACCATACGTCAACACCCTGAACCATACGACGAGCAAGCTCCATATCGTAGTTCTGCAAGAAGACAATCTTACCTACGAACTCTGGCATTGCCGATACCTCAACGATACGCTTGATGAGGTCCTGACCTGGCTTGTCATTTGGATGAGCCTTACCTGCGAAGATGAACTGCACAGGACGCTCCTTATTGTTAACAAGAGCCGAAAGACGCTCAAGGTTGGTGAACAACAAGTAAGCACGCTTATATGTAGCAAAGCGACGAGCGAAACCGATAGTCAACACATCTGGCTTGATGCTCTCAGTAACCTGAACCATCTGGCGTGGTGACTGAAGACGTACCTGTGTAGGATCGCTGAAACGCTTGCGGATAGTCTTGATAAGACGCTCCTTGAGGAACATACGCTCAGACCAGAGCTCCTTATCGTCGATCTTGTGAACATTCTGCCACTCAGGGATATCGTAAGTGTGACCCTCGAATGCCTTGCCAAAATACTTAGAGTAGAGGCGACGCAAGTTCGAAGCAACCCAAGTTGGGAAGTGAACACCGTTAGTCACATAGCCAATGTGGAGCTCATTCTTGAAGTAGCCTGGCCACATATTGCCGAGGATATCCTTAGATACCTCACCGTGCAACCAAGATACGCCGTTAACCTCCTGTGAAAGGTTACAAGCGAGAACCGACATAGAGAACTTCTCGTTAGGATCGCTTGGGTTTGTCTTACCGAGGTTGATGAACTGATCCCAAGTGATACCAAGAGTATCTGGATAGTGCGACATATACTGACGAATCATCGACTCAGGGAATGCGTCGTGACCTGCAGGCACTGGTGTGTGTGTTGTGAACAACGATGAAGAGCGAACAACCTCCATAGCCTCAGAGAACGACAAGTGCTTCTTAGCGATAAGGTTGCGGATACGCTCAACGCCGATGAATGCTGCGTGACCCTCGTTGCAGTGGTAAACCTCCTGCTTGATACCCATCTTCACGAGAGCACGGATACCACCCACGCCGAGCAAGATCTCCTGCTTCAAGCGGTTCTCCCAGTCACCACCATAGAGGTAGTATGTCACCTGACGATCCTCGTCGAGGTTAGCCTCGTAGTCAGCATCGAGCAAGAAGAGGTCTGTACGACCCACCTGGCACTTCCATACGCGAGCATAGAGCGTACGACCTGGGTATGCCACCTGAGTAGTCACCCAGTTACCGAACTCGTCACGAACAGGCGAGATAGGGAGCTTGAAGAAGTTCTGAGCCTCGTAAGTAGCCTCCTGAGCACCCTGTGCCGAGAGACGCTGTGTGAAGTAGCCGTAACGGTACAACAAACCAACAGCAACCATACCCACGTTGCGGTCAGAAGCCTCCTTGAGGTAGTCACCAGCCAAGATACCGAGACCACCAGAGTAGATCTTAAGTGTTGAGTGCAAACCATACTCCATTGAGAAGTAAGCTACACGTGCGTGCTCTGATGATGGCTTCTCTGCCATATAGTCGGTGAACTCCTTGTATACAGCGTCCATACGCTTAAGGAACTCCTTGTCGTTGCAAAGCTCCTCGCAGCGTGCTGTAGTGAGCTTGTCGAGAAGAACGATAGGGTTGCGGTCAACCTTTACCCAAAGCTCTGGATCTACAGACTCGAACAAGTCGCGAGCTGAAGCTGTCCAGCACCACCAGAGGTTGCGTGAAAGCTCCTCGAGTGGCTTAAGACGCTCTGGAATACCCTTCTCAACCATCAAACGGTGCCAAGATGGGCGGTTAGAGGTGAGCTGCTGACGCACAAAGTTGATCTGCGATGTACGATCACCACCGTCGATAAGCACACGCTTAGTACGAGCAATAGAGTTCTCCATGGCCTCCTCATAAGCTGCCATATACTCCTTGAAGAGCTTCTTCCAGAGAGCTGTTGCAGACATCTCACGAGCAGACTCACGAGCCTCAGCCATCTCTGCCTCGTTCATTGTAAGGTAGTGCTTGATGACATCTGAGATCTGGAGTACCACCTCACGCTCGTTGTAGTCGTCGCGACGAACGATGTCCACGCCATTGTGCGAAGAGTGCTTAGCAATCCAGAGACCGAAGCCTGCGAGAGTAGTAGTCACGGTAGGAACACCGAATGCTACTGACTCGAGTGGAGTGTAGCCCCAAGGCTCGTAGTATGATGCGAATACAGAGAGGTCGACACCTGCCAAGAAGTCGTAGTATGGCATATTGAATACGCCATCGTGACCATTGAGGTATGTAGGCACGAAGAGAACCTTCACACGTGATGCTGTTGTTGAGAGGATGCTACCGTCAACAGACTGGCACACCTGATCCCAGGCATAATTCTCAAGGTTGTGTGTGAGGTAACGACGCTGCGATGGGTCGATAGCTGAGCCATTCTCGAGGCGTGCTACAAGATCCTGACGAGCACCCACCTGACCTGCAGGAACTGCGATCACTGCGATGATGTCACGCTCGAGGTTTGACGCTGCGAGCTGCTTGAGAGACTCAAGGAATACGTCGATACCCTTGTTGCGATACTCATAACGGCCGCTTGTTGCAACGATCAATGGCTCAGACTGGAACTCGCAATCCCACGATGCCTTAGTGACATCGATGATACGCTTGCGAGCAGCCTGACGCAAAGCCTCAAGCTCCTTAGCCTCAGGAACGAAGTCGTTCTCGAAACCGTTAGGAGTGATGCGAGTAACCTCGCGACCGAGCAAGTAGCGGCACTCATTAGCTGTAATCTCACTCACTGTAAGGAATGCGTCAGAGTGTGTTGCTGCCGACTTCTCCAAAGAGTGCTTAGCCATCACGTTGAACTGGCGAGCGAGCTCGTCAGCATTGAACTTGTGAAGGTCGTTGTACAATGGAAGACGGTTGCCAGCAATGCAGCGACCCATAACTGTTGCGTGAGTAGAGAATACTGTTGCAACGTATGGAGCGTTGTCGTGCAAGTAGAGCGAACCCGCTGCTGCCATCCACTCGTGGAAGTGTGCAACGATCTTGTCGCTTGATGCTGACGCGTGCTCTGCAAATGCTGCGATGACAACACCTGCAGCGTGGCCAAAGAGCACTGGCTCGATGTAGTCCCACTGACCTGAGAGTGAGTCTACGTGGTAAGACTCCCAAAGTTTCTTGAGAATCTCATCCTTCTGTGAGAAGAACGACTTGAAGTCGATAAGAATTGCGATAGGCTCGCCCTTGATCATCCAGCGACCGATGCGTACACGAACACCCTGAGCATAGAGTGACTCACGCAATGCCGAGAGAAGAGTCGCATCCTCCTTGAACTCAGGATTTGCAGCATCCTGCAAGAAATCTGGACCGATGGTGATGTACTTATCACCGAGCTGTCGCATTACAGTGGGTGCCTTCGAAGCGATGACAGTATGAATACCGCCAACCTTGTTGCACACCTCCCAACTAACCTCAAAAAGGTAGTTAGGTGTAAGATTTACATTACTCATTATTATAGTTTTAAATTACAAAAATTACTCTATTCCTATGCGAATAAGAATATCGCCACAACCAAGGGTTATTTGATTGCGGTGTGTTAATTGTCATTGTGCAAAGGTAATACAATTATTTAATAAGGGAAACTTTTTTTAAAGTTTTTTAATAAATGGGCGTATTAACCTACCGAATGGGCATTTTTGGGGAGTGAATGGACCAATTAAAAGGCTGAAATACGAATGTTATGACGAACGCGTAGTGCCGTGAGCAGTGCTGCCGAGCTAAGACCGACAATTAGGCCCAAGACCAATCCGTGACACCCCAAACCGAAATAGTAGGCCATAGCGACACCTATCGGAATGTTAAGCAGAAGGTAGCTACACAGGACTATCGGCATAATCACCTTGACATCCTGCAATCCACGGAGCATACTTATCGACAAACCCTGAATGCTATCCGAGAATTGATATATGGCAATAAGCAACATAAGCTCTGCCGTGAGGGCAATAACCTCTTGGTTGTCAGTAAAAATTGCGGCAATAGGTTGGCGTAACACCACAAAGACCACTGCCATAATCGTAGCCCACATTAGGCCCAAGTGGTAGGTTGCCATAACCGTAGGACGAAGCTCCTCTCGATTGCCATTTCCATAGATATGCGACACCACAATTGTCGAGGCGGAGCCAATGGCCACGGTGATCATCCAGGCTATGTTGGCAATGCTAAATGCCACCTGCATAGATCCCGCCGCAACCTCGCCAAACGACAGGGCGAGAATTGAGGTAAGGATGAAGGCTGCCGACTCCAAAACCATCTGGAACGAGATGGGGCAACCAATCCTCAACAGTGAGACTATACTACTCATCTTCAGAGCACTACGACTAAAGAAGGTACGATAGATACGCAGTCGTCGCCACGCAAAGAACACCACGACGATTGCCACCATCTGACCTATTCGCGAGAGCAGCGTAGCGAGTCCCGCACCCTCGGCACCCATAGCCTCAGCACCCCACTCTCCAAATATAAATATGTAGTTCAAAACGATGTTTACAACGTTTCCTGCCAACGATATCCACATCGCGATTTTTGTGTTACCAATACCCTCCAAGAACTGCTTAACAGCAAGGAATACCATAAGTGGCAGGATGCTCCAAACGAGCATATCGTAGTATGGCAGTGCCATCTCTGCAACAGCCTCAACACTCTGTCCAGGACTCGACATCCAACCTCCAAGCACACCGATGAATGGTCTGAGCAAGAGGGCTATAGCAGTGGCCACAACGCCGATGCCTAAGGTATAGGCAATACTATTTTGAAAGAGGTGTCCCACCTCGCGACGCTCATTGCGAGAGTAGTGCTCACCCACCACAGGTGTTATGGCAAGGGCAAGACCAAGTGCGGCAAGGTAGATAAGCAGAAATAGCGAGCCACCCAACGACACAGCAGCCAGTGGCACAGGGTCCTCACCTCCGTAGTTACCCACCATAGCTGTATCGGCAAACTGTGTGGTGAGCTGGCCAGCTTGTGCAATGACAACCGGCATAGCAAGGCTAATAAGCCTCTTATAGTATGGTTTATAATCTTTAAGTCGCATAATCAGGCTGCAAAGATACGAAAAAGTTGGTAGCCGTCAACCATTTTCGCAACAAGGTCGAGTATTGCGAGTAGCTATTTATGGCTATTTTAGCCACAAGGCATTAGATTTATAACTTTTTTTTCATATCTTTGCGGCCGGAATTGTGGGTTCGATGCAAACAAAGAAGCGTAACATATTCAGCCTCACGCTGTTACTACTGCTGATATTCAACATCTGCAGCACCACGTTCTTTATACATAGTCACCACATCAATGAGACAACGATTGCCCACTCGCACCCCTTTGCAGGCAATCCCGACTCACACCACCACACCTCAGCATCGCTAAATCTCATTGACAGACAGGCGATAAGCGAGATGCGTGTGGCCGAGACAACGCTCCTAAACCATGTCGACAACGGCATAGAGTTTATGCAGAGCGTAGCTGTGGCTATACCCCACACACAGCTTGGCACTAGCCAAACATCGTTGCGTGCCCCTCCTGTAGCATAGCACTTTCACTCTAAGCCTACGGCTCTAAAGCGAGCCACAACACTCTTTTTTATACGCTAACACACAAAGCGTTAACACTTTGTGTCTCAACCATAATAAACCTATGAGTAGCAGACACACCACAAACAGGACACAACGATGAAAAGATTTTTTGCACTTATACTTATTATTATGGCAATGCCACTCTTGGCCTCTGCCACAACACCCGACACTGGCGACAACCCCGAGCAGCCAGTGCTTAAAGGTACAGATGCCAACCTCGTGGGCCATATCATCGACGCAGGAACATCGCTCCACATCCCCTACGCCACAGTAGCCCTCAAGGGCACAACTATTGGATGTGCTGCAGATGCCTCGGGCCACTACAAAATCAACAACATCCCTGAGGGTGAGTACACCATTGTCGTAACGGCTCTTGGATACGGAACAGTAGAGATTCCATTCAAGGCTATACGCAGGAAGACCGTGGAGCACAACTTCACTCTCATCGAGACAGCTACCATCGTAGACGAGATTGTGGTGTCGGCAACACGCAACGAGACAAACCGCCGCGAGACAGCTACAGTTGTAACTGTAGCCTCAACAAAACTCTTCGAGGGTACCGCATCGGCAAACCTCTCTGAGGCAATGAACTACCACTCAGGTCTTCGTGTCGAGAACACTTGCGGCAACTGCGGTGCTCCACAGCTTCGCATCAACGGCCTTGAGGGTCAATACTCGCAGATTCTGCTCGACAGCCGTGCCATATTCTCATCGTTGGCAGGCGTTTATGGCCTCGACCTTATGCCTGTTGCAATGGTTGAGCGTGTGGAGGTTATCCGTGGCGGTGGCTCTGCACTATTTGGCTCGAGTGCCATTGGCGGCGTTGTGAACATCATCACTAAAGACCCCGTCCGCAACACCCTCTCGCTCTCGAACACCACAAACATTATGGAGGATGGCACACCCGACATCAACACCTCGCTTGGTGGTGCCTTCGTCTCTGACGACTACAAATTTGGAACATACGTCTTCGGCCAGGTGAAGTATCGCGATGGCTACGACCGCAACGACGACGGCTTCACAGATATCACACGCCTACGCTCCGAGACCGCCGGCTTTAGAGCCTACTACAAGACCTCGGCACACTCGCGACTCTCGGCCGAGTATCACCACATCCACGACTTCAGACGCGGTGGCGACAACCTTGACTCTGCACCACATATGGCATATATCTGCGAGCAGGTAGACCACAACATCGACGGTGGTGGCCTACGCTGGGACTACTTCCCAAATATGCGTCATCGTGCCAGCATCTACGCCTCGACACAGGGTATCTCACGCTCAAGCTACTTTGGTGCAGACCTTGACCCTAACGCCTACGGAACAACCAAAGACTTTATGTTCGTGTCGGGAGGTCAGTACACCTATAAATATATGGCGGGTATGCCAGCAGAGCTTACAGCAGGTCTTGAGTATAACTATAACTCGCTTAACGACTACTACATAGCTACTGACCGCCGCCTTGACCAGCAGACATCTACCATCGGTCTCTTTGCTCAGAACGAGTGGAAGAGCGAGATGTTCAACATCCTCGTAGGCTTCCGCCTCGACAAGCATAGTATGATCGAGAAGCCAATCATCTCGCCACGAGCAAACATCCGTTACAGCCCTATCGAGTCGCTCGGCTTGCGTCTCAGCTACTCGAGCGGCTACCGTGCACCACAGGCCTACAACGAGGATTTGCATATCGATGCCCTTAACCACACAGTATCGCTTATCGAGATTGCAGATGATCTTCGTCCCGAGTACTCGCACTCGTTGAGTGCCTCGGCCGACTACTACCACAACTTCGGACGTGTGCAGGCAAACATCCTTGTAGAGGGCTTCTACACTATGCTCAACGACGTGTTCACACTCGAGAAGATTGACGTACGCGACGGCGTGATCATCAAGGAGCGTCGCAACGGCTCGGGAGCTCGCGTTGGTGGCCTCACGCTCGAGGCAAAGGTCGGCATCCCTAATTGCTTCGACGTGCAGCTCGGCTACACCTTCCAGAAGAGCCAGTACGTTGAGCCTGAGCAGTGGTCAGAGGCTGTTGTGGCACAGCGTAAAATGTTCCGCTCACCAGAGCACTATGGATACCTCAACTCAAACATCGTCATCACCAAGCAGCTCAACGCCTCGATATTTGGTACCTTTACAGGCCCTATGCTCGTGCAGCACAACGCCTATACCGACATCTTCGGCACCGAGCACCCCGACTCGGAAACACTCACAAAGTCGTTCGTTGACTGTGGCTTTAAGCTTGGCTACACCTTCTCGCTGAGCAAGCTCCTCAAGCTCGAGATTAATGCCGGCGTGAAGAATATCCTCGACTCATACCAGAGCGATATCGATATGGGTGCTGGTCGCGACTCGGCCTACATCTATGGCCCAGCACTACCCCGCACCTACTTCATTGGCGTAAAGCTCTCGTTGTAGGAGCCGACATAACAAACACCAAAGGGCTGTCCTCACGGGCAGCCCTTTGTTTTGTTTAATTAGTCAAGTCTCTACTTATATTAAGAAAACGAATAAGGCTTTCTAGAAAGCCTTATTCTTAAGCAGTTACTTTATGAATTACATCTTCATATAACCCTTAATATGTTTTGCTCTAAGGTATTTTCACATTAAACTAAAGCATTAGAATCCTTTTCCTAATTTCTTATATATATCGAGATATTTTTTATAAAAATTCATAGAATGTTCTAATCTACTTAAAGCGGATGTAAGCGTATCGTGTATATGAACTACTATACGACATTGTTTTTCATCAGAGAATTTTAGGTTTGATATTTGCTTGGAAAGATCATCTGTCCTGCGTGAATAAATGTCATACAAATCCTGAAATTGATCATACAAATCCTCTTTTAAAAGATATAGATCTATATCAAAACTACTATTGTAGCACCATATAACTATTTCGTTGGTTTGAATCCGCACATCAATTGTCAGTATTTCCATTTCGTAGAGTACGTCATTTAATTGATTTACCAAAGCAAGATATTCATAATCCTCCTCTAGTTTTTCTAATTTCTGCGACAATTCGGCAACCTCTTTTGAAAGCTCCTCAATTCGAGCATCGGTAGAGTTTTCTTGCAGTAAACCTACCTCCTGCGCAGAGATTTCCGAAACTCCAATAACTGCCAACAAGAAAATAAATATCATTCTCTTCATAATCGTATGTATTTAGATTTTAACAAAGATACTAAAAATAAATTATTGAGGTAACATCAGATATAAATTTATGGTTAATCCAGCGAAAAAAGCATATAAGGGAAGACTCTTACTAAACCTAATACCAATTTTTCGTCAGAGTGGTGCAAAAATCTTGATAGCAACAACAGGAAACAAGTCCCCCTTATCAAAGGGGGATTTAGAGGGATTGTATATATGAATGGTGGTGTTCTACACCACCACTATATTAAGGGATAAAAGGAAAGCCCTCCCAAGTGGGAAAGCTACAACCCACCATAGCACGCGACCAATTTTTCGTCAGAGTGGTGCATATGTGGTGCTGACATGAAAAAGCCACCGATGGGTAGTACTATAGCGTACGTCCCATTGGTGGCTTTGATTGAAGCGCCGCAGATGCGCCGCTATCACGGAAAATTACTTACCCATATAACCCTTAATATAGTGGTGGTGGCTACCGTAGCGCTCGAAGGCTGCACGGTCGAGCTCCTCCTGTGCTGATGGGTGAGCAACAGAGATGATGAGGCGTGCACGCTCCTGGAGGCTCTTGCCGTAGAGGTCAACAGCACCATTCTCAGTTACAAACCAGTGGATATGGTTACGAGTAGTAACGACACCAGAACCCTCAGTCAAAACATCTGAGATCTTTGACACACCCTTATTTGTGATTGATGGCATTGCGATGATAGCCTTACCACCCTTCGAGAGTGATGCACCATAGATGAAGTCTACCTGACCACCTACGCCAGAGTAGAACTTACGACCGAGTGAGTCAGCACATACCTGACCTGTGATATCTACCTGGAGTGCAGAGTTGATGGCTGTAACCTTATCGTTCTTAGAGATGATGAATGGGTCGTTAGTGTAGCCCACGTCCATCATAAGTACGCCAGGGTTGTCGTCGATAAAGTCGTAAACCTTCTGTGAACCCATAAGGAATGTAGAAACCATCTT